>UEXM01003080.1_pt1 | contig 11053 bp, 11 predicted proteins | sample 1796661 | NCBI WGS metagenome assembly UEXM01 (sample SAMEA4772469, study PRJEB27181) | metagenome
CATAGTACCAAACCTTTTCAAGATAATTATAAACTACATATCTGTTTACTTCACTGCTATTCTCAGATGGATAATACCACCAAATCTCTGAATGTTCTGTGTTTAGTGCGGCGTTAATTTTATCCAATTGCTCTTCGTTAATATCAGAGAAAACAAAGTCTCTAACCATACAAGGCAATCTTTGAACCGATCCACTATATACATAGAACTCTGCTCGACCCATCCAAAAAACATTATCGTCTACAGCTATAGCTGCATTCGGTCCTGCAACAGTTATGTTTTCAGACAAAGAGTTTACACCAAATGTAAATGGTGGCCCTAAGAATTGCATTGAATATAGCGTTGTATCAGTAAAAACTAATATTTGTTGTCTTGTTTCTAAAGCTGTAACAATCTCTGATCCAGAACCAAGTCTTAATTCACCTGCGGTATTATCAGACCTTGTTTCCCAATCGGTTAAAGATTCTTGAGTTGAAAACCTAATTGCTAATGGATCTTGAACCCCTGGATTTGCTTCAGTATCACAACCAAAAGCGATAACATGTCTATCTCTATCAGAAACTAAAACTTGTTTTGCAACAGATGGGGCTTTATTTGCACCCGCTAAAGTCGTAATATCAACACCTCTTGTGGATAACGTGTTAGTTTCATCCCAATAATATATGCCTCCATCTCTTACATTCATAACAAGATCTTCACCAAAATTGTCATGTGACCAAAGACGAAGAGTGTTTGTTACAATTGCATCTGAAGAAGCAGATCCCCAAGTCCCTCGTGACCAAGTTCCTGCACCCCACCCTGCACCAGATACACCAATATCTAGACCTGTATTTATTTGATATGCACCAACAACAGAACCGCCACCGTTGCCAGTATCAGATCCATTAGCTGCAACAAGGCTTGGATTAAGCTGTCCTTCATATGTTATATCAGAGATAGAAGTACCCGCTGCTCTAGCTTTAATCTTATAACTTCCTGTGTTTACAACCTCTGTTACATAATACTCTTGATTTAAAACAGTAGCAGTAATCAAACCACCAAGACTAGCTGCGCCAGAATATGTTACAAAATCGTTTACAACTGCACCGTGATTTGTGTGAGTTACTGTAAGTTCTGAGGAACCGTTAGTTGCGGCAAAGGTAACGGCACCCGCTGAAGTCGTAAGTCGTAAAGGGGTAACATCGTTATAAAAACCACCTTCATCAATATAGTATTTAAGATTTGTGCCCACACCAACGTACTGATCTCTAGCCAAAGAAACCCAAGGGTGAAGAGCACGACAAGTACCAAGAAACGAGTTTGATGATCTCTTCTGCCAACCGCCTATTTTTTCAGGGTAGCCTTTTTGAAATCTAACGTTATCAATATCAAACCAACCACCCTCGTTAGAGTAGGCGGTTATTTCACGGTTTACCCCTGGCTTGAATTGTAGTTTTGATAGAGGCATTAACTGATCTCTTCATAAGACACTATAACTTTAAAATCGTTTGCTGTTCCCGCTGTAGCACTCAACGAAGTTCCTGTACTTCCATTCTCTTCTAAATATATAGGAGCGTCTTTTGTTACTACATCAAAGAAATCATTATTGGCTACAGATTTAAGTTGAACAACCTCTGTAGCCGTGCCGCCTGCGTTAGTTGCATTGTGATAGCTCACAGTACAAGTTCTTGCTGCGCTACCATCTACATTTACCAATCGCACAAGATTAACTTTGAGAACTTTATTGTTGCTACCTGCATTGTTAAGAATTGAGGTTATTGAGGTTGTTGTCAGGTTGGTTACGTTAACCTTACCTGTCATTGTGGTTAATGCTGCAATGTTTGGCTCTGCCATGTCTATCTCCTATCCCAGAATAATACTGAGGGCTATTGATGTGTTAGGTGCAAGGTTAGAGAATCCTATAGTCCCTGACCCGTTTGTAGTCAAAGCTCTATTCGCACTACCGTCTGAGGTTGGTAAAGTAAGAGCAGTAACAAAAGCTTGTAAGTTTGCATCATAGGCAAGAACATCTGACCCTATAGCAACACCAAGGTTTGTTCGAGCAGCCGCCGCAGAACCACCGCCTGTGCCGCCGTCTGTAATCGCTAAGTCAGTAATTCCTGTTATAGAACCACCTGTGATGTTTACGCTACTCATGCCAAGGTTGGCTGTAATATCTACAACTGCGGCACCTGAACCTGCACCATCAGCATAGATTATGGCGTTGTCACCGTTTGCTACAGTCACATTTGCACCTGATCCTTGGCTAAACGTACAAGCTTGTCCTGATCCGTTGACTACAAAGTATATATGCTGACCGTCATTGGGAGCTATTGTAATCGTGCAAGCTTGGGTTGCTCCAGATAACACAAGTGTTTTAAACTGACCGTCTGATAATGCACCATCACTTGTTGTAAGGGTATGCGAAGCACCAGAAGACCCCAGGTTTATCGTTCCAACGCCGTTGGTAAGACGGTCAACTATGTTTAGGTTTGTATTAGTAGTTGTACCCCATGTACCAGACTGCTCACCGTTTCTGATGAGTTCGATACCACTATTTGTTGCATATGTACTTGGCATGTTTTTTCCTACGCAGCTACTATTTCTGTCCAGACAGTATCATACTCTGGGATTATTCTACCCCAGACTAACACAGTTCCTACTTCTCCGCTACCCGCAAGTCCTCCGACTGTAACAGAAGATCCGCCTGTAACTGTAACCGTTCCAACGGCACCCGTGGCGGCTAAAGATGCAGCAGGTATAACGGCTGTTGTTCTTTGTGTTACTCCACCGACACTTGCAGTGGCAGCTAGACCTGTTTCAGGCACAATCGCATCACCGATTACGGTAACTTGATGTATGTTACCACTAGCCTCAAGCCCTGTCACAGTAGCAACTGCACTGGCATTTACTGTTACCGTGCCAAGCGCAGATGCCAAAGCAGAAACAGTTGGGAGATTTACTAACGCCGTACCTGTAATCGTCGGCCCTGTAACTCCTCCAGTTCCTGCTAATCCTGTAAGGTTTACCACAACATTTGTTATGGCAGTTACATCACTCGTAGAACCAGTGGCTGTCAAGCTGCCTACTGGAATGGCAATACCACCACCAACGCCAACGGCTACAGTACCAACCGCAGCCGTACCTACAAGTCCTGTAGCATTTAGGTTGTTATCCGTAACAAGAGAGACTGTGCCAACAGAACCTGTTGCACTAACACCCGTAACAAGATTACGAGTAACGGACGCATCATCGCCTATCGGTACTTGAGCTATCGATGTTGCGCCAAAGAACATTTAGGTTACTCCTGAGTTAAGAGGCTTCTTTGTTTTCTTTACTTGCCTCAACAGACTGTATCAAAGCATCTGTGTAGGCTTTCTGAGATACCTCTACAATGTTTAACTCCGCTTTTATCTGTGCTATTTTAGTTTGGCACAAACGAAGTTGATTGATTATACCTTTTTGTTCATCACTAAAAGTATCTATATCATGGTCTGTTCCATTTATGGAAACAATATTTGTTGTACTTTCTGTCATTTTTTTCTCCCTAAGATGGTTTTGTAGGCCAATCACTATCTTCTAAGTGAGGCCAGTTGCTATGATTTGGTAAATCGCGTAACGCCTGTCTATAAGCAGTTTGTTCAGAAGTCATAGTTGGACTATCAGGCATAGCCCACCAATCTGTGTCTTTAAGTATAGTGTCCCTGTTTGCTCTATTAACAGCGGAAGCACTTTCAACTACACTTGTTTGATACGCAGCCTCTTGCTCCTCTTTTGTTTGTCCACCTTCAATGTCAGCAAACATATCAACAATTTCCCAAGCATATTCCCAATTACCATCAGAGTTTTGTGTTGCCCCATTTTGTTGTGGATACTGATATGTGCCAATACCTTCTGTCGGGGGGTTACTTTCTAATACTTCATCAACATTTAGAACATCTAGAGTACTATTATTCCAAACTTTAGGAAAAGAAATATTTTTATTTTCTTTACGCAATGTGCCTTGAGATTTTAAATCTCCAGTGTCCCGATCTCTATACAAAGCCATTAATTGATCCTTTCTTAGCAGCTTTTAAAAAGCCCATATTACGAAGCTTTGACGTTCACCTTCTGTAACAGGCTTTACATAATGAGGGTACATAAACAATGAAGGCCACACCAGACATTCTCCTGTTTTTAATTCGTACTCTACTTCTTTATCACCAAGTTTAAAACAAAATTCTCCACCTTTATAATCCTCGTTGAGCAACGCAATTACACTTAGTATTGGAATGCCTTTATGTTGACCATCAAATAAACTATGAATGTGATCAACATGATAATCCATTTTTTGTTCTACATCATACTTATTAAAGCGCGGTGGAGAAAAAGATTTTGTATATATACTGCCATCAGAAACGGTTTTAAAGTAATCTTCTATCTTTGTTTCTAAACTTTTATATACAACGTAAGCCCATTTTCTATCCATGTATAAAACTTGGGGATCATAGTCCTTAGTTGAATTTGAGTCATCAGCATTTTTATTCCAACTATGACTTTGCCAAGGCGCATTCTTATGCTCAACTATAACATCTTTACATTGCTGTTTATTAAGTAAGTCATATTTTTTTATGTAATTTTCTAACATATTAACTATTGTCCACTTTAATAGTTAAACCTGCTAGTGAACCATAACTTCCAATAGTACCTTCTGGAAAAGTATTAAAAGATATTGTATACCTGTCTTCCATACCGTCATGCAATGGTTCAACAAAATGATCTACCACAGATGGAAATAAAATTAAATTACCTGCAATTGTTTCTTCTCTGTGCAAAATAGGTGCTACTTGTGTCCTTATGTTTAAATCTAAATTACCACTAAAGTTTTTTTGAGGACTCCAAATATCTCCTATAGCAAAAGTAGTAGGTATACGAGAGTCAGTTAAATAAAAAATAGCACTTAAAAAGGAGTTCTGGTGGTTATGCCAATGATGATGTTGCCCTACTGATGACTTGTTAGCCCATGCTTGGGTAATTTTTAATTCGTCACACTCCATAAGTAAATCTTCTTTAACTGTAATTAAACAATCGTTAAAAAAATTAAATAAGTCTTTTAAATCTTCTCTTCGATCAAGTCTATGGTCAAAAGAACTTTCATTATTTATGTTTGGGTTATAGTCCATTTCTTTTATAACTTTTAAAGCATTTTCTGTTATAGGTTTATGACATGGAAACCTGTAAAAGTACTGATGTAATACTTTAACCCTATTTTCGTGATCTTTTCTGGTTTTATCTAATTCGTGCATGTGTCAATTCTCCCTAATTTTTGACACTTTCTTATACCAGATAAATAATAAAAACACATCCTATAAATTTGTTGCAGGATAAACACTAATACTAGGATTGCCCATGTGCCAAGGAAGAGGGCTTGTTGGGCTACCAGAACTAGATTCCCAATAAGCAGTTTGGTTGTTTGGGCCATTTGCATATTGAGTTGATAAGCCATTACTTCCTGGGGGATTACCGCTACTCGCCCAAGTACCGTTTGAAGATAACCCCGCACCTCCGCTTGAAATACTTAGGTTAGATGCATGAGTTGCAATATCAGGTATGGTATCAAATTTAACTTGAGCTAGATTTATAGTTTGGGCAGATGTACCATCAATTTTATTAGTAAACCCTAGAACAAGTAAATCACTGTCACCTAAATAACTGTTTGCTGCTTCTACTAAGAAACCTTCTTGGTTTCCTACTGTAGAACCTCCCGAAGTATTATCAATTTTATAAGAAGCCACGTTAGAAGTAAGGTTACTAACGTCCATTTTTATTACATACATACCGCTGCCGTTGGTACATATGGTAGTGTATAAATATCCGTTTACAACACACATCCAATCAGATTGTCCTCTAACACTACCGCTTAATCCTGTAATATTATAACTTGTTGCTGTATTATTTACATAGTTCCATTGATAAATAGTGTTTGAAAGTTTCATGTATAGAGTATTGTTAGTTCTATCCATTGCTCCATTAGCCCAGTATTGAAGTAACCCACCGCTACCAGTTGCCCTAGCATTATTACTTCCTGTTTTTTCTAAATTACTATCAACTATAAAAGCATTAGTATTATAACTAGAAGAATACCAAACTACATGATTTGTGCTTTGACTAGCAGGGTTTATAGGAAACATATCAATAAAACCACCGCCACCTGGTGTGCTATTAGTAGTGTAGCTAAGTCCAGGTGAAAGACCTCCAAAGGGGTAGCTAGTAGATGTATGTTGCCAACCACCTAATGCGCCACCTGCTTGCCCACCACCTTTAGCTACATAAGTTCTATTTCCTATATTGTACATTTTAACAATTTTTGTACCCGACCAACTAGTAGGACTGTAGGTATTATAACTAGCATTAAAATTTTTATAGTTACCGTAGGGACTACTACCAGATCCTGTTGTTACATATCTAACTACCGACTGCGAATCAGTTACGTCCATGTAATCATAAGTGCCTGATTGATCATAATCAATTTTAGGACGACCATAATACACTCTATTTATTTGACCTGTAGTGCCTTGAGAATACTTGAGGGACGTTCCATCTGAACCCCATTGTTCCCACACATAGTTTCCTGGGTTTCCAGGGCCATACCTGCTCTGCCTAACTGTATAGATCATTCCATCATTTTGATCTACAATTGCGTTATGGTATGAATTATAATAATAACTATAATAACCCCCAAATTCGGTTGTGTAACCTTTGCCGTTTAGATACCATTCGTTACTGCCCCCTGCACCCGCAGCGCCTAACATTGCTCTAGACCAGTTTACAGCCATACTTTATACCTTACCTACTAAATTACCCTGCTGCATCTATTGCTAGAGCACCATACCAAGTTGTTCCACCGTCTCTTGTAATAAAAACAAGTATGTCAGTCTCACCTGATGCGGGGGCATCTGGGGCTGAACCCCCTGCAAAATCTACAGAGTTTGGATATGTTATCGTGTGAGTTCCGCCTGCTGTAAGTTGTAGAGTAAAACCTTGAACGTAACCACTAGATGCACCACTGAATGTAAAAGTCGTGTTTCCTGATGTTGTAAGGCTAAACATACCGCCAGAAGTTACATCAATTGTTGGCGTTGTTCCTGAGAGAGCATCATAATCTTCGGCAAGAGAACCGTCATTAAGTAATAACATGCCACCACTAAACTGAGCATACGAACCCCCTGCATATACTTGAACAGTATCTGTGCCAAAGTTTATATATGTGTCACTATCTGCATGGTGATAAATTTTGTCATCTACATAAACATTAGCAAATTGTGGACTACTGGTGGTTTTAACAGCTTGGTTAATATTACCTGCAATGTCGATACCATCTACAGTGCCAGAAACAGTTATGTTACCAGTTACGCCTACAGCGCCCCCAAAAGTAGCCCCTGCATTAAAAGTAGCAGCACCTGCCTCGGACATATCTAGGGTAAGCGCAGTTATTAGAGACGCACCATCATATCCTTTAAATAATAGGTCTTTATCTGTACTATTGTTTACAAATGCCACATCACCTGAACTATTAGCAATAGATAGTTTGTAAGCTCCCCCATCTGCAAAAATAATATCACCACCATCAGCATCAAGAATAATGTCTCCTGCTACATCAATAGTTAAATCACCAGAAGATAGGTCTATTTGTGTGCCGTCTATAGTAATATTATCAACAATTATTCCTGCGTTAGCTGTGACTGTAGAGCTAAAAACAGCAGCACCTGAAACATCCAAAGCCTGACTTGGACTCGCGGTTCCTATACCGACTCGATTGTTGGTGCTATCGACTACAAGAGTGGTTGTATCTACGACAAGCTCCGCCGCAGCGCCATCTGCTATGAAGTCTCCTAAGTCTCTCGCCCTAGTCATGTGTCCGTCTCCTTAGGATGGTCATGTAAAGTCTCTTTTGTTACCTTGCCTTAGTTTTCTATAGAAGTTTTTTAGCATTACTGTTGCTCTCTTTCTTCCTTTACGATATTCGTTATCAGTAATTTTTACGAGTTCTTTTTTCCAAGACTCTCTTTTAAATGGTATGACGTGCACCAAAGGTGTTCCAAAAGGGATTACTTCATCTTTTCCTGTGGAGTCAAACAAAAAGGGAAAGTTTACAGTGTGAAAAACATCTGTATCAACTACAGCAGGTATAATATTTATTCCTTTTGTATCTAAAAAGTAAGGCTTTAAAAACAAACAGGAGTAACCTGGGGGTGTCTTTATCATCCAAGGAGATAGTATTTTATATACGTTCTGACCCTCCACATTACTACCTTTAACTTGTTCTGGTGCATGTAACTCTATATAGTTAAAATCTAAAGTAGGCACACCTCCATATTCAGGGCCATCCTCTCTTTTTCCAAAGTAAGACATATATAAATCTGTTATGTTAGGGAGTATATAACCTGTGCATAGGTAATCCTGAATAGGTGGACAAGCCTTTATAGACATGGATTGATTTGGTTTTAATACTGAACCATCGTCCACTAAACGTACACCTGAAAGTTCTTTATTCATATTTTTATACCAATCAGGTATAACTTTTTTTGCAGGTATAGGATCTTCTATAAGACCGTCAAGCATATCTAAAGTTTTAAATTCAATTATATTTTTGCGCGTTATCATGAAGGTTTAGTAGGCCATGCAGGGGGAACACGAATAAAAGGAAAGTCTGGATGAGTTGGAATATCGCGTAAGGCTTGACGATATGTAACCCATTCTTCGGGTATGTCCGCTCCCGTTTCTAGCTTAACAGCCGTTACCCAATCCGACTCTTTTAAAAGACGATCTCTTTGTTGTCTTCTCATTCCAGAATAACGAGTAATTTCTTCTGCGACAACTTCTTCTGGTGTCATATATACTTCTTCTTCAGCCATATTTTACTCCTATGCTTCTTTAATTACACGCATGTGTGCAGTCATAGTCGCATTACCGTTATTAGAAAATCTAATTCTTTGTATATTTGTAGGTGAATTGTTACTATTAGGAGATGAAACTGTGGCTCTATAATACCCCTCTTTCACTTCCGTACTGCTATTTGGCAATAAGTACTGTGCATGTGCTAATGCTTTTTTACCAGATTGTTGATAAAAGTATAATCTACCAAAAAGCCCACCCCGTGAGCCAGAAGACGATGTTCCTGGTGCATTAGCATATGTAAAAGATACTTGGCTAGTGGCCTCGGACTGAGCATAAATGTCAAAACTTGAAGAATTATAATCTCTTTCACTAGTACCTTTCCAAACTCTATTACTGAAAGTATTACCACTACTTGCGTCAGAATATCCCAAATTAATAGCCGCACCACTAGTTCCTACATAAAACTTATTAAATTCAATAATGTACAATGTGTCTGTGGTTACATTAATTGTAATACTGCTTGAGCTATAGTTACTGGCACTTACAACTTCATAAGCACCACCCCCTGCATCAGCCCAACTAGGTGCGGCACCAGAGCCGCCAGATGTAAGAACTTGTCCTGATGTACCGTAAGTTGCACCGCCTATACCTAACTGACCCGTTGACCCAAAGCGGAAACGTTCAGTGTCGTTTGTGTGAAATCTTATATCGGCATTTTCACGGTTAATAATATATGCAGTACCTTGATAGCTTGCAATATCAAGACCATCATTATTACCGCTGCCAGATGTGTTGTCAGTTAGCTTTAATCCACCGCCGTTTCCTGCCCCATGAACTTGCAAGTTTCTAGCCCAACCTGGATTTCCTACCGAACTGACTCCAATGCCAACATCACCGCTGCTGTTTATCCTGAGTCTCTCCGACAACGTATTATTAAATGCTGTAGAAAACGTTAACGCTGTACCATAAGACCAATTAGTTCCTGTCACATCATCAGTAACACTTTGTATTCGGCCTCTTGTTAACTCTGAAGAAGAAGCATCATCAGATCTAAAGTCTATAGATCCAATAACGTCATTTACAGCCCAAGAACCACCAGAAAACGCATTAGTAATTGTTAATGTAGTTCCGTTGGTTTGATCTGATTTAGATATTTCAAGCGTACTTACTGGGGCTGAGTCTCCAATTCCTACGTCACCGCTGCTGTCTATCACCATTCTCTGAGCTGCGTTTGTATAAAATCGCATCTGCTCTTGGCTATGTATGTATTGCACAATCCCTCTATATTGTGAAACACCACTTGTCCCATCAGAGAAATAAATGCTGCCGTAACTATCTGTTCCGCTAGAAATTGTAATTCCATTATGCCCAGAAGTAGTCCCAACAACGAGATTATTAGCATTTGAACTGTAATCACTAGGGTTTGAATTTCCAATCCCAACCGATCCATCAGATGCTATGCGCATACGTTCTGAGCCGCCTGTTTCAACAGTTACAGTATCAACCGCAGGGAAACGTATTGCTGTGTTTGTATCGCCACTGTGAACAATCTTATCGGCAATCGTTACATCACCGCTGAACGTGCTTGTCGTACCAGTAAGATCGCCTGTAAGCGTTCCGCCTGTAAGCTGTAAGTATCGAGCATCTGATGCAGATTGTGTGTATACATTAGCTACAGTTTGTGTGGTAAATGCAACAACATCAACGGTGTCTCCCACCGTTGCGCCAGAGGCAAGGACTATAGACGTTCCATTTGTAGCCGTGAAATCTGCTCCTGAGAGCTTTGATCCGTTTAAAAATACCTCTACAAACCCCACAGTATACGAAACGCTAAACGCTGTTTGGTTAGCTGTTGCGGTAAAAACGGTGGTGGTAAATGTTGTAGGCTGTAGGTCTGCGGCTATTGCTGTAATAAATACAATAGCATCTCCAGATAAATTTATCGCATTGTTGCTATTGCTACTTTCAGAGACAACCCTAGTGAGAGTTGTCCCTGATGCCGTAAAAACACCTGAACCTAGCTCGAAATTACTTGTACCATCTTCTATACAGTATCTAACAGTTTCTCCATTAGACACTCCTGCTGCGGCAAAAGTCTGGAAACCGTCAACCGCTGAACCCAATGTGATTGTGCCTGTCCCCGTAGTAGCGGTTGTCATCTTGGCACGATTGACCAGTTTTACCATAGCGGCACTCC
>UEXM01003081.1_pt1 | contig 11045 bp, 5 predicted proteins | sample 1796661 | NCBI WGS metagenome assembly UEXM01 (sample SAMEA4772469, study PRJEB27181) | metagenome
AACAGATTGGTAAGAATCTTAGAATTAAACCTACAAGGCTTTGATCCTACAGCGACTTATCAGTATACTAATACTACTCGTGACCAAAATTTGTTTAGTCGCGGGGACATTATCTGGAACTTGACAGAAGACAGCCTGCAAGTTTTTGATGGATACAGGTGGCAAACATTATACGCGCCGAACGGAAAAGGCGTGAAAGCCACGGGACAGCTTGGAAAATTAACCGTATCAACAAACGGTGCAACCACGGTTCCTATACTATAATGCCTATATTTAAATCAACGTAAAGAGGAAACAGTTAATGGCAACTGGGAAGTATGGAGGAAACCCGCCTTGGAAGGGTAAAAAGGGTATAGCGGGAATAGCTGCTACGATGGGTCCTGGGGACTCTCGTTCTTCTGCGAGCTACAGTCCTTTTAGCACGAGCCTTTCTCCAAATATTACTAATTACACCACCGCTCCTCCACGAACAGCCCCTCTTGGTTATGGTGGAATTGGTCCACTAAAGGCGATGGGGAACGCGACATATAAATTTTTGACTGAAACTATGGGGATGAGTCCTAGCAGGGCTAATATCGTCCTCCAGGTTTTATCCACGGTCACACCAGGAGTATCTGAAGCAAAAGGCCTCGGCGACATCGTTAATCTTTTAGGTTCGGCTCCAGGCTCGGACCCAATAAAGGGTTCAGGTGGCTTGAGTCCTGAATCGATACAAAATATGGAGACTGCTGGAGTGCTTTCAAGAATTTCCAGTGGTGTCTACAACGCTCCTGGAGGAGACAGCACTAAAACCGTTAAAGGTAGAAACGCTGCCATGAGAGGAACACAAAGAGCACGAGTTAAAGAACAAAAAGCATATAAGCAAAAACTAAAACGAGCAGCCATGAGGTACGATCCTGAGTTTTGGGTATCAAACTACGGACTTAGCCCAGAACAAGCCTCAAAAGCCGCAGAAACATACAAGCAAAAATATTCTCCGGAATATTTTGCAAACATAATGAAAGAAAAAAACATGGGGTTAGGTAGTGTAATGAAAGAAAGTTGGGACAGCTTTGCCGATTCGCGTGGCGTTCCTTATAATATAGACGAACTTATGGCAAATTACGAAGAGACGGGAGAACTTCTTCCGGGATCAGGAGGCGATGGTTAGTATGATGCGTTCAGGAATAATTCGTTTACAAGAAGGTGGCCTTCCATGGTACATGAGTATCTTTAGTACCAAAGGCAGTGGAGAAACAGAAGCAGAAAAAGAACGTCGTGAGTATTTAGAAAAGTATTTTCAGACGTTTGGTTTGGCAGTCCCTGCTGGGCAAGAAACTTACGATCCTTTCGCGGGAAACTCAGATGTTGAACAAGAGTTGCAAATTATTATGGACTTGTACGATCTAGGGGTTATAGACCAATATCCAACAGACAGCACAGATACACCCGGCAGCACAGATACAGGAGTAACAGAACCAATAGTTTTGATGGACGGAGCAAGTCTCCCTGATGCCAGTAATTATCCTGAAACGCAAAGAATAAAAATAGGCGACGTCATTTACGCTGTTTTTGACGGGGAATGGATGAAAGTTACTCCCGATAGCAGGCAACCAAACGACGGTGGCGGCATGTTTGGGTTGGGCATCGGACCGTGGCTCAAAGATCTCTTCGGTGTTGGGGGCGCTAGTGGCGATATTTTGTCCGGTATTTTTGGACAAGATGGCAATATAAGCGATTTAATAAAGCTTTTCCTTAAAGGCAAAGGAATCAAAGGTGCGTTGGACGCGATTGAATACGAGGTGCCCACCGGACAAGGGGCAGCGATGAGTGATTTTGAAAAAGCCAATCCGTTTACAGGGAACATGACCCTTGCTGGAATGAAACCTAATTATTTACAAGGACAAGATTACGGCATTCCGGTCGGGCAACAAGACATTCCGGCAGCCACACACAGAATTGGAAAGCCTTTCGTTGAGAAAGTGCAAGGCGGTCAAAGTGGTGGTATTATGAATGCAAAAGGTCACGGCGACGTGGTTCCAGCACTTTTAGAACCCGATGAGTTTGTGTTCACACGCAAAGCGGTTCAAAACATGGGCGGCGGTGACGTTAGACAGGGAGCAAAGAAAATGTACAGCATAATGAAAAGTTTAGAGGGAATGGGCTAATGGTGGATGATCTTTTAAGACTAGAACACGGCGGTTCACACACTACCTCTACTCAAGGACCGGGGTCCACAATTGCTTTTGAGCCGTCTTGGGTAGAGCAAATGCGACGAGGCTTTCTCGACAATGCTTGGAATTGGGCAGGACAACCCACACCCATTCCAACACAACAGTTCTCAGGACTAGACCCTTATGAAATGCAAGCCAGAAATTTAACTTCTGGTTTAGGTGGATTTCAGCCTTACCTGCAACAAGGAGCCGGGGCTTACGGACAAGGGCTTGGAATGTTGGGTCAAGGAATGCAAGCGGGTTTTGCCGGTGCACAAGGCTACAACCCAAACATGGGTCAAGCTTTCTTTAATCCTTATGAAGATCAAGTGGTGCAAAAATCTCTTGATGATGTGTATAAAAACTTTACACAACAGGACATGCAGGCAAGAGCCGGTGCAGTGGGTTCCGGAGCGTTTGGTGGCGGTCGTGGAAGACTGATGGCACAAGAACGTTTTAATCAATTGGGCAAAGGCATGTCAGGCACAGCCGGGCAATTGAGATCACAAGGATATTCTCAAGCACAGCAACAAGCCATGAACGCTTTTCAGGACCAGCAAAGAAGAATGCAACAAGCAGGACAAATGGGTATGCAAGGCGCACAAGCCTACGGAAACCTTGGACAAGGAATCGCGGGCCTAGGACAAACGGGACAAAACATGCTGACCAATCAAATTAATATGATGAACACTTTGGGCGGACAAGCCCGAGGCATTGCCGATCAAAGACTTGGCGCTCAGTTCCAAACAGCGCAAGGATTGGCAGGAGAACCGTTGGCTCGATTGGGCGCTTTAGGCAAATTAATTCAAGGAATGCTGCCTAAGACCATGGGCACAGGCATCACCACTAACTACGGAAGTGTGGATGGGCAAGACGTTTTACTTAACAAATTGCTCGAAGCTTTAGGACTACAATAATGACTTGGAACAAACGACCTATGTTTAGAAATGCAGTGAACATGCAGATAGGCGGCATGGTGCCAATGCCTCGTATGCAAGAAGGCAGTGGTCCAGGTCCAATGGGCATTGCTTCGGTTTCACCGGATCTTTTTAGTCCAGCAGAGTTTATGGGTGAACCCCTAAATGAAATGACCGGTTCCGGTATTGGCGGCGCAGGGTTTTTTCCAGAAGGAAACTTTGGCGCTCCTAAAGTAACGGATGCAGGCATTGTTGCTGGGCTGGAAGAAGAAATGTCCGCAGAGCCGGAAGTCAAAGAAAACAAACTTGAATTGGCAAAGCAACAAGCCATGTCGATCTTCGACCAAAAATTTGATGAAGCCATGTCAATCATGCAAGCACAGATGGCAACGGGCGGAATGCCTATGCAAGACATGGAAATGATTTTGTCCGATGAAATTGAAGTAATGGAAGGACAAGCTGAAGCAACGGTCAAAGAAGCCATGAGCTTACCCGAAGAAGTAGACCTTATTCCCGCAGAAGTGGCACAAAGTTACCTAGAAAAAGCACGGATGATAGTCAGCGCTCCGCCGGCACAAGAACAACCTATGGATATGGATATGCCTATGGATATGCCTATGGATATGCCTATGGATATGCCTATGGATATGGCCGATCAAGCGGTGCAGAAAATGTTTGGTGGAACCGGACCAACGGGAGTACAACCTGTAGAAGAGGAAGACGATGATCCGTTGTCCATTATCAAAGAAATGGAAACACAATCCATAGCGTCTGAAAAAGAGATGAGAGAAAGAGAAGCCGAAGCCGCCAGAGATAGACGAGATGCTTATGAAAAGAAAATAAGAGCCGGTGAGTTTAGTGCAGAGTTTATGACTGATTGGGGCGAGTTAGAAAAGTTAACGGAAGAAGTTAGATCCGTTGCAAAAAGAAAAGCGAGTTATGAGTCTCCTATATCGCCAGCGCTTTCCACCATGGGAGGCAAGTATTTGTCCGCCATGAAGATGATACCGGAAAGGGCAAGCCTTGCCGGAGACGAAGCCGTTCTTAAATATGAAATGGAAATTGAAAAACTAAAACAAGCCGAACAGCAAGCACTGCTTCAAGACGATGCCAAAATGTTGCGAGAAGTTCATAAACAAGGACAAAAGATAGAAGACCAATTGTCCAATACACTGATGCAAAACATTGGCGACATCAGAACACGAACTATTGGAGAAACCGGAGACATTCTGGCTAAACAGATTGGGGACGAAAACATGACGGACACATGGCGCACGGACCAATATTGGAGGAACGTATTAAAAGATCCAAACTCTGATGCCATAGACAAAAGAATTGCAGAACAAGCACTGGGCATTGGTTCTGGAAAAGGCGACGTAGCTACGCGAACCTCTGAGTTTGTAAAACTAGCGAACGCTGCTTGGCAAGATTATGCAAGCGCTGGCGGTGGCACGATGCCTTATGACAAGAAAGTAGAGAGATTTATAAAAGAGTTTGCGCCTATAATCGAGTTTCATGGGTCAACCATTCTTCCAACAGACCCTAGCTTCTCGGATGTCGTAAGAGACTATATGATGTCACAAGACAGCGGTGCCCAAGCAACGCCCTCTGCGCCTAAAAAACTCGATCTTGGCACGATGGGAATACCTGTGGACCAAGCTAATGCCTACATTGACGGCATGATTATGCAGGGGTTTCTTGGTGTTGGTGACACAGTGAGGCTGCCAAGTGGCAAAGAGACAATAATAACCCAAGAAATGATAGATGATCTAGGAGTATAAGTATGCCTATTTTCTCCGAAGAGGAACTTCTCGAGGGATACGCTCCGAAAGGCACTGAAACACAGCCTCCTCCCCCACCCGAAGAAGATGTACCCGATGTCCGCGGACAACGGAAACAGTCTTGGCTTGATTCGGTAGGTGCGGCGTATGAAGCGAGAGCACAGGCAGATGAAACTTTTAGCACCGCCGTTGCAGAAACCTTTGAAGGCATCGGTCCTCAAATCGGACAAGTGTTTAAAAACACCAGAGATGCCGCAAAATTAAACACTTTGGAAAGTATGCGATATGGTGTAGTGGGCCCAGGGGGCGGTTATTATGCGCCTAAAACACTTGAAGAACGAGAAGAGCTAAACAAACAAATCGACGCAGAAGCAACGGTGCTTCTTAAACAAATTAACGAAGGCATTAAGCGTGTTGAAGATCTCAACCCCGAAGACCTAAACATCTTTCAACAAGGAATCAGAAGCGGTGTAATAAGTTTCGGCATGATGGCGCCGGGCATGGCGCTAAGTATTGTTCAAAGAAGCCCAACACCCTTGATGACCACCATGTTTTTCCTGACAGGGGGAGACAGTTATACAAGTGGAAGAGCCGACGGTTTATCGCACAAAGACGCCTTTATTTATGGTGGAATAGACGGAGCCATTGAGGTCGCAACCGAAATACTTCCCGCCAAAGCGCTTTTAAAGCTTTTCCCCGGTGCCAAAGACGCGACTGGAAGTTTTTCTAAAAGAGCGCTCTCGTTTCTTCTTCAAGACATTGCAGGAGAACAGGCAGCCACGTATATGCAAAACGTTAGCGCCTATTATTTTGATTTGGACAAAGAAAGGTTGGCCATTGAAAACGATCCAAATTTAGACGGAGTACAAAAAGAACAGCTTCTTGGTGAACTTACAAAGAAACGTGCCCTAATCACTTTCTTTGCAACACTCACAGCCGGGGGTATGCAGGTTGCTACTGCTAAAATGCTTGAATACGGTTTGTCGGACAAAGAAATACAAGAGACTTTAAATCCACCGATAATGAAACAGTTGGAACTGTTTCCAAACATTGAGTCGGAACAAACAATTGGACAAGGCTTGGTTCTTCTTGGAGAAGCGCAAACCGAGGCGGTGCAAAACTTAAACGAGCTTTCAAAACAAAGAGAAAGCATATTGACCGACGTTACGTTTAAAGAAGACAAGAAAAAACAAGCAACGGCTCTTGAAGAAATAGACAAACAAATACTTGCGGCCGAACAAAAGGTGAACCGTATTGAACAAACACGCGTTGAGTTTGAAAGAAACGACGAACGTTTAAAACGATTAAGAGAAATTGAAGAAGAACTTGAGTACAGCGAAGACACACAAATTACCGAAGAGCTTAACCAAGAAAAGGCAGCCCTCTTATCGGAAATAAAAATGGAAGGACCGGGGACCGGGGTTCAACGATTAGAACCTGTTGAGTACACACCTTACGAGATTGATGAAGGCGTCCTTGCTTTAGAAAATACTCCAGAAGCACAAAACCAAAAAGGAAAAACGGGTTTCTATAATGCGTCTATACAAAAACTGTATGACGAGCTTATTGATCCACAAATCGCGGACCGAATCGTTACGGCGTACAACACAACGGCACAAAAGATGGCGGACCTTGGATTTACTTCTCAGGGCACCGTAGATAAAAATGCTCCTTTGGTCATCAAAGAAATGCAAAAAGACCTTCGACGTTTGGTCACACAATCAAAAAATCTTTTAAACAAACGTGTGGCTCTTTCGCGTTTAGACAACAAAGTTGCCGAAGGAAAAATAGAACGAGAAGACTATAACCAGAAGGTACTAAAAACCAACCAAGAGATTGCAGAAATTCAAGCGAGAATAGATGCCATCGTTGAGCGTTCTCAAAACCCTGTGTTGCAGTTGCCTAATGTTCCAGAAAATTTGCAAAACCCTTACGGCGTCAACAGCCGTTTCTTTGTGCCTAAAGGGTTTAGAAAAACAATACGAGAAAAAATTCTTCCTTATAAGTTTAACAACGTTATTGTTTATAGGCCCACAGCGGAGAAAGAGCAGGTGTTTCGAGAAGATTTACCTGAAGAGGAAAAAGAAGCGATGCCGCAAGTTCCTTTCAAAAAAATTCCGTTTGACTCTACGATTCGATTGTACTTTTACGACATGGCTGGAACAGGTGATTTTAGTGAAAGAGCACTGAAAGACCCCTTGACCGGAGAAGTGTTTTACCGAGAGTACGATGCAATAGAATTTGTTGATCCGCTTACAGGAACACTAGAGTTAAGTGAGGTGTTGTTGCCGTCGATTGAAATGGAGGGTAAAACTTTTCAAGCGTTGTGGGAGCCAGGCACACAATCACGAGCACTGGTTAAAACTATGGCAGACCCAGCAATGTCTCCGGACATAATGAGAGAGTTTTATGAAACAAAAGATCCTCGTATATTAGGCGCTTTTTACTATGATCGTTTTAAAAGCTTGTTTCGTCCAAGAGGCGTGCGTCCAACAATTATGGAAGAGTTGCAAACGGGCCCCGAAGGACCGATAGCCAAGGGCAGATTGTCAGAAAGGCAAATCAATCGCATATTCAGAGACATCGCAAACATTCAAAAAACTTTAGAGAAAAACATTGAACAAGGTTTGGTAAAAATAAAAGCCACAGTAGACGACAAAAACGTAATCTACCAGTCTGGAGGTGTTTACCTTGATCCAATGACAACCATGGATCGTTTTAAAGAACTAATTGCAAAAGCATTTAGAGGAAATCAAAAAGCACAAAAAGAATTAAGGCGACTGGGCCAAGGAGAGTTGGTTGATGGGATTGTAAGAGGAAGAAAAAGAATCAGCAAAAACTCAAGACGGATCATTGATTTGGTCAAAAAAATTGACCCGGAAGGTTCAGTGTACACCAAAGAAAAAGTGGCTATGTTGGAAGACGCGATTGAACGCTACATGGGAAGAATTTTTGGTGCGTATGTTTTCCCTGACTGGCGTCCTCCCAATAGACTAACTGCTACAAGAAGAGAAAAAGATCAGCACAAAGCTGCGGTTGAACAATTGGCAGGAATCTATGCAGGAAAACAAGGGGTTCCGTTAGATGAGGCCACAGCACAAGCTGAGAGAGACTTGGATATTTTATACAGTGGGACAGGACAACAAAGAGCAGAACTTTTTGTGTCTATGTTTGAATTTACTCCACCTTACCTGACAGCAGAGACAGGAGGGGAAACTTTGATGTTGCCTCAACTCAAACAAAAAAGAGCTGATATTCCAAGCGAGGTAAGAAAAGCTCTGGGCGAAGTCACTGAGTCTTGGGCACAGGCGCAGATGACCGCAATGAAACAAGAACAGTTCATTGCTGTAACGGAATATTTATTAGAGATTGCAGAGATTGGCAACGCGCCTGCAACACGTTTTCTTTCTTTGGTCGAAACACCAAACTACAACACACAAATTACCATCCCTGGTGACGTGTTAAACCCTCTTAACGGGTATTACACAACGCCCGCCATGGCGCAAGCGATTATGAAAACTATGGGTTACGGTCCGTTGCGTCGTTATTTAAACGAATTGCCCGCGCTTCTTAATCCACTTAAACAACCTTTTTTAAGCGCACAAGGAAGTATGGGGTACATCTCTCTTGCTTATTTAAACCTTTCTATAAAAACACAAAGCAGAAACTTTCAAAGTGCGATGTTTTTTCCCATGATGTCGGGCAATTGGCAGGCATACAAAAATCCGCGTGCAGCGGCACAATACATCAAAGAACAGTTTGGAGACATGTCTTCAGCGGAACTGGATTTTATTGTTGGAGAAGGAATTATTGGTTCAAGTGTAATGCTTGGAGAACGAAAAGCAATGCTCGACAGAATGCAAGGCATGGCAACTTGGCAAGAGTTCATTGACTTTTTAGAAGAAAGTTCTGTTGACAAAGTTGAAAAAGCCAAACGTGGAACACAAAGAGGCTTACGCACAGCGGAAGAACTTTATCAACTGGCCGACGACATACCTAAAATAATGAACTATCTTGGAGAAAGAGAATCGGGCCTTAGAGTATTTGTTCCCGAGGGCACACAAAATTTGTCCGAACAACAAATGGACGACCTGTTTGACATGATTTCTGAGTTAGTTGTTGAGCAAGGCGGTCGAAAAGTAACGCGTTCAGAAAGCACGCCTGCCGAGAACTTACAAAAAGCCATTCATGCCAGAGCTTCGTTTCTTACTCGAAGAAACATTCCAAACTACAATCGACTGCCAAACATTCTCGATGCTTTGAGAGTGGGCTTGGTTTCTAACTTCCCCGGTTTTAACACTGCGGTAATAACAAGCCAAGCAAACGCTATGAAGACCGCGTTGCTTGAACACCAGTTAGCACATTCGGGCGATCCCGCGGTTGATGCTGGTTTAAAGTTTCGTTTGCAAAAAAGAGCAGCCATGCGTGGAACATCCAATGCCGCTTGGATGGTCGGACCAGGAACATTTTTGGCAGCCGCTTCTGCGTTGCGTTTCGCAGGGAAAACAGCCAAGGTTGCAGGAATCAGTGTTGGGGCGACTGCGCTACTTGCTCCTCAAGCCTTGTCTCGTTTTGTTGCTGAATGGGCGGTCAACAACAACCTTATTTTTGTGTCGGATCCCGATGAAGAGGGCACGCTCGAAGTGTATGATTTTTCGCACACGGATGGTTTTACATTAATCTCTGAGCCCTCTAGGTTGTTGTTAAAATACCTTGCTACTGATTATTATTTGGGCGAAGAAGCTTCAGACAAAGTTTGGGACACACTTATGCAATCTTTAAAGAACGTGCGATCAAGCTACACCGATGAAAAGATTATGAAAAGAGCGGTGTTGGAGTTTAGCAGCGGGAAAGACCGAGAAACAGGCAACTTTTACATAGATGAAAAAGCGCCTTGGTGGGTGCAACTAAAAGACAAGTCTGAACGCTTTATTAGCACCATATCTCCAAAAATCTTTCACGAAAGTCTTGATTTAGCAAAAGCATTGGTGCTTACAGGAGAAGAGTCTTTGGACAAGAAAGGCAGAGAAAGAAATCTTTTGCGTTCTCTGGCTTATACTTTTGGATTTAAAACCGATCAATATACGCCTAAAGAAGTTATTCACGATTATAAAATTTCTGGTTTTACCAACGCATTAGAGACCAGCCAAAAATGGGCTAAAGGTGTTTTCTATAGAGCCGAGGGCCGCGAACTGGGTTACGACGACATGCCAGCGATGGTCGCAGCTTACGACGAGCTGCAACGACAACATTTTGAACAGGTGAGAGATTTGCGTTTAGATATTCATTGGATGGCACCCATTCTCGGTACTTCTCCTGCTGAAACATTTGATTATCTTGCACAAGAAGGTCGTCTCGAGTCTTTGCGAAAACCGGACAGAGCAAACATCATACCGGACCGCAACGACAATCCGTTGTATGTGCCAACAAGCATCTCCAGTTTTGTAAACGCGTATGGTGTCGAGCTTAGAAAACTGCAAAGGAAAAATCCAGATCTTTTATCAGAAGAAGAGATAGACGAACGTGTTAATACTTTGGCGGAAAGAATAGAAAGATTGTCTTATAACAAGTGGGCACAGCAACCGGTTGCGTGGACATGGCAAGGAGTGGTTCAAAAAGCAATAGAGTTTGAAGAAAACAAAAAGAACCAAGACATTACTGCTCGAACACCTATTTTTTCCGAGCAAGAATTAATTGAGGGGTATTCTATAAAAGACTAAACTGGGCCACTCTGTCGTTCCAAGCGTCCACGGCTCGATCAAATTCTCTGCCTTCTAAAACAAACTCTTGATAGAAACAATCCACTGAGCACATCATAATCACGCCTTTCTTGATTTCGGTGCCGTGTAGTGCATTGTGCGCCGTTGCATAAGCGGCAAGTTGTTGAAAGTAGTCCCAGACGTAGCGTCTGCTTTTCTTGGGTATGTTGGTTTGCTTAAAGTCCATGATGGCTTCTTCGCCTAAATGTTTCCCGATTACATCCGCGGTGCCGGCGTATTTTCCTGGATAATATAAAGGCACTTCACAGCCGTATACTTGGTCGATGGAAGGAAAGCCTTGGTCCATGATGGTACAAGCCATTTTATAAGCTTTTTTCTTGTCGGGAGTTTCTGGATAATAGTCCCAAATGTTGCCTTCTTTCAATTGTCTTTCAA
>UEXM01003086.1_pt1 | contig 11035 bp, 16 predicted proteins | sample 1796661 | NCBI WGS metagenome assembly UEXM01 (sample SAMEA4772469, study PRJEB27181) | metagenome
GCTTTAGGGATAGGTATATCACCCTAAAGCAAACCCCACCACCTAAAGGTGGTAAATCCAGAAAAAGCCAAAAGTTTTACTCTGCGGAGCAGAGTAAAGAGGGGTATAGGGTTTAACATCGACTTTGGTTGTAACTCTAGAGCGTGCGTATATATATATAATCCCAATCCTAAATATTACTCATAAAACCTTGTAAATCAAAACCATACGATTTTACACTTAAAGTGATACTTTAACTGCTAGCATATATAAGGTTAATTTGAGGCGGTAGAAAGACCGCTTCTTGCGGAATAGATATAGTGCGCCTATGTTGTCAATCTGTAAAGAGTGTAAGTGAGCGGTGGGGCTTTTGAGTAGCCCACCGTGCTTAGTAAGTTTTGGTATGCTTTTGACTAATCTTGACGAGATTAGTTATTTGTATTAAGATATAGCGAAGTTACAACTTTTTTTTGAGAAAGTCAAGACTTAAAGTATTACTTTAACTAGAGGCGGTATACTATTATTCTTATATTTGTGGTTAAATATTTAATTATGAAGTTCTTAGAGATTTTTAAAGACACAAACGACTGGAATGAAAAAACTGTTATAGGGTTTATGTCATTTGCAGTTATGGTATTAGTAATGTTAGCAGATGTAATTACTGGGGCATGTGGTACAGACTTACCGATTAATGAGTTTACTTACAATTCTTTTGTAGTGGTTACTTTGGGGAGTTTTGGGATTGCAGGGTTAGAGAAGTTTGCAAATAAAAAGTCAGAATAATGAAAGCAGTAAAGAAGAAAATGTATGACAACGGAGGTATTCTTGACAGATTAAAAGGGAAAAAGAAAAAAACACAAAACACTACATCTGTAGCTCCAGAAGGGTATGCTCTTTATAAAGACTATAATGAGCAACCATCACCTTCTCAGTACAAAATATTAAGAGGTAAAACTGGTGCAGGTATGAGTGATACCAAGTTAACTAAGACCTCTGATGGAAAATTTCATCTCTACTATAAAACTAAATAATGGAATTAGAAGTATTACGATTTAGCAGTCAAAAAGATTCAACCAATGGATTATTATTCGATGTCACAGACGGGCGTAAATTCTTATGTTACACCCTTGAAGACGAACACAGGGAAGAAAAAGAATACGGTGAAACTAGAATTCCAGCAGGAACATATCGGATTACTCTCAGGAAGGTTGGAGGATTTCACGGTAGATATTTAAAGAAGTATGGGGAAATGCACAAGGGAATGCTATGGGTACGTGAAGTTCCTAATTTTGAGTACATTCTTATCCACACTGGCAATACTGATGAGCATACCGCTGGGTGCTTACTTCTTGGTGATACTCAACAAACGAATTTTGAGTGGAGTGATGGATTCGTTGGTCGCTCTACTATGGCGTATAAGAGAGTTTATCCGAAGATTGCGGCAGCGTTAGTAGCTGGTGAAGAGGTAAACATTACATACACAGATTTTGATACAATATGAAACCAGTAAAAAAGAAAGAACCAGTATATGTAAGCAGAGATTCTTTAGACGAAGTTGTTGTAACTCCATACACAAAGAATATGTATGTTCTTGAAGATAGATTAAAAAATAAAGCTACGGGAGGTTTAAAGCCTTCTTATCCTATTTTTGATTTTTTAACTGGACGGGGAGTTATTAAGCCATTAAAGAAAGGAGCGAGTAATATTGTTAAAAAAGCAATCAAGGGCTTTGGCAAAACAAAAGTTAAAAAAGCACCTAAAAAGAAAGTTTTAAAATATAGAGCTGCTCAGTTAGGGTTAGGGCTTAAAGACGTAAATGAATATACTAATTAATATGAAATGGCTGGTAAAGTTAATTCTAGTAAGCTCATTAATGAGTTGCAGCGCACAATGGCACTTAAAGAGAGCGGTGCGGAAAGACCCTACAATAATGGAAAAAGACACGCTGGTTGTAGTGGACACGGTTGTCAGCCCACCTGTGGCTATCACGGATACTGTGACTTTGAAGCAACACGACACTATAACAGTAGTGAAGGACAGACTCAAGGTACAGTTAGTAAAGGTGAACGACACCATTACTATAAACGCAGTATGCGACTCGGATACGATTATTAGTATTGTAGAAGTACCGTATGAAAAGATAGTCTACGTAGAGAAAGAGACGGTCTTTGATAAGTTCAAGCCAGCTTTGTATATTCTATTAATTGTTACCTTTGTATCTGTAATAAGCAGATTTTCAAGACGTTAGTGGGTAAGACAGCTAAATACTACGCCAAAAACAAAAAGGCTCGTGATAAAAAGAAGAAGTACGACAAGAAGTACCACTCTTCTGAAGAACGTAAGAAGTATCGTGCCTTCTTAAACAAGATGCGTAGAAAAGCAAAAAAGGCTGGTAAAAACGTAGACGGTAAAGACTACGACCACGATGAAAAGAAATTCATTAGTGCTAAACGAAATAGAGCTAAAAAGAAAAAGTAATGGGAGACGGTAAGAAACTTACAGCAGCACAAAAAAAAGCATTGAAAGAAAAAATAAGAAAACTTCTGAAAGAAGGTGCTCAAGAAGGTGCTCAAGAAGGTATTGATACAGCTGCTGGTGCGACAGCTGCTGGTGCAGCATCTACTGCTGCTGGTGAAGCAGCAGGGTCTGCATTACCTGCTAGTGGTTTACCACCGCTAGGTCAAGGTGAAATAGATAAACAAATAAAAAAAGCTGAGGATGCCTTCAAGAATAGAAAAAAATTTGGTGGAGGCGGTATGATGCCTAAGTATAAGAAAGGTGGTAAGCTGGGTAAGAAAAAAGGGTTAGACTTTAATAAAGACGGTAAGATTACAAAGGCTGACTTTATTATGATGGCTAAAGCTAAAATGAAAAGAAAAGGAAAGAAGTAATGAAAGCTTCTCGTAAAAAGGTAAAAGTAAAAGCTCCCTCTGGATATCATTGGATGTCTGAAGGGGGGCGTTACTTTCTTATGCCACACAAGGGGAAGTTTGTTCCTCACGCTAAAGCATCTCTAGAAGCAGAGTTTAAAGTTAAGACGGCACATTAATCTGCTCTTCTCCTTCTAGCTTCCTATAGAACCTCTGGACTATCAACCTAGCCTTTTGTGTTAAGGCATACCTAACTCTATACCGCATCTGACTTTCATCAAATATAGATTCTTCGTATTTAGTTGGGGATAGTTTATCGTAATACTTATAGATATATCCTTTTTTCATTAAAGGGAATATAATTCGCTCTCCAAGCTTTGCTTTGTGGTAAAAATACGCATTAGATACATGGTCTAAAGTAAAAAATTCGTAGTCATATACGAATATCATAAAGTTTAATTCGGATTCTTTAATGTCGTAATTGTTACTTAAGTCTCTGAGAACCAGACGTAAGTACTTAGCATACCCGTTGTTCAACCAAGATTCTTTACGCATCTTGAAATCTCTGAACATACCCTTGCGTGGTCGCTTCTTCATTTTTATTAAATTTGTATATTCAAACAAAGATACTCAAATGGCTAATTTAGAAAATACCAGCGTTAAAAATACTTACAAGGGGTTGCTTACTTTAGAGACAGCAACTGATGGTATAGGGACAAGCGGAACAATACAAACAATACAATCTGGAGACGGACAAGATACCGCTTTAGGTTTGTCTGACCAGCATGTAAGGATTGAGGGTCAAATGCTATTTGGTTCTTCTAGTTTGCCAGCTGAAGACACAAGCGAAAACACAGCTTTATTGGTTGACGGAAGTAACAATGTAGTTAGACGTGAATTAGGTGATTTAGCTTTTTCTGGTAGCGCAGATATTTTTAAGACAATCTCTGTAAGCGGTCAAAACGATGTTGTTGCAAGCGAATCTACAGACACTTTAAATATAGCTGGTACTTCACCGATAGGGGTTCAAACAAACGCTGGCAGTAAAACTATTACTATACTTCCTACTGGAATATTTTTGCCTCCAACAGCTATTATGAGAAGTGCTGCTGGAACTATAAGTAGCGGTGATGATTATACAATACCTTCTGCTAAACAAGTTAGCAGCACATTAAATAATCGGTCTCATTTAATAGATTCTCTTTCTGAACTTTCTATAGATACTACAGCTGGAAAAATAACTGTAGCTAATGGGGGTTTGGTAAGAATAGATGTAAATATAATAGCCAATGTAACCTCTAGTCAAACAGATATTTATATTGAAGTATATAGAGAAGATTCTAGTGGAACACCTAGTATAATTCATGAAGACGAAATTGCTAGGGTAAATACTGCCCAAGCCATGACCGCTATTGGTTTTACTTTGTTTGATTATGATGGTAGTGCTAATAATAAATATTACTATCAAATAAAAACAGTAAGCGGAAACGCAACTCTGCAATCAGACTCAACATTTACAGTTACTAAACTTACAATAGACTAATATGACTCAACGTCAAGCAGAATGTATTAATGAAATTAAAGAGCTAATACTCAAGATAAATGAGACGGTAAAAAGTCACGGTCTTGAAGACGAGTTTATAGCCTGTCTTGCTGTAGGTTTTTTAGATATGGAGAACACACATGTTGATGAATACGGTGATGACAGAGCCAACATGAGTCTGTTGTCTTCTTTTTCTGTTCAAGATGAAGAAGAGCTGGAAGATTTGCTTTCTTATTGTGTAGAAGCTCATAAAATGGAGCAGGAAGAAGATGCTTCTAAAATAGATTACTGGATAAACTTCGGCAAAAGAGACGGAGAAGAAAATTAAACAGACCAACACGGTCTGATAAATTAAATACAAATGATTAGAAAAATAGTTATTGGGCGAGACCCCAAAGATGCTATGGCATACTATGTCGGTATGCGGGCAGGTGCAGGCAAAGTAACAGCCATTGTTCAAGACGAGGCTTACCTGCATAAATACTCTTTAACAAGATACATCATCTACATAGAAAACGAAGAAGGCACGATGCTATGGAAAGCGGTAGACAGCATGCCCTGTATCATTGAGTACGACTTAAAGTTTGAATAGTATGAGACCTTTACGTCAGTTTATAGTAAACATACCCAACAAGTTTAAGGATGAGGTAAAGCTTGGGGATTCTACCCTTAAGCTGGTCAATAAGTTTAACGAGTTTGAACACAGATACAACTACGGTGAGATTGTTGCATGCCCAGCCAACTGCTCTTTAGGTGATTGTACAGGTAGTACTTTATACTTTCACCACCACGTAGTGGTAGAACAGCGTTACGACATTGGAGATGATTTATACTTGGTTAATTATGACCCCGATGGAGGATATGGAAATCACGCCATCGCTATTGAGAACGAAGCTGGTGATATTGCTATGCTTGGGGATTGGTGTTTTGTTGCACCACCCGATGAGCCAGAAGAAGAAACAAGTGACTCTGGCATTATTCTTAGCATCAAAGAAGAACCTAAAGATGAAGGAGAACTTGTTGCTCTCCCAAAAGATTCAGAATGGATTGGAGCGAGCGTTGGTGATGTGGTGGGTTACAGAAAAAATTCGGACTACAAGATGGATTTGTTAAACGGTGATATTGTGTATCGAATGCGAACAACAGAACTAGTGTATGTCAAAGAAGCGTAAATTTACCACAATAGAAGCATCAACAAGACTGCTTTCCTCTATGGAGGTGGCAATCAATAACATGATTGATGAAATAAGAAAGCCTGTAGATGCAGAGCTTTCTGGTTCTCAGCGTAAAGCTGAGTTACAAAGTATTAAACAAACAGCAACAGATGCAAAAGAACTCCTCATTGAATACCAACGACTTGAACAAATGGTCAAAGAAATTAAAGAAACAGGAGGGATTGAAGAAGACAAAGACTACTCTGGAGGGTTCGCAGAGCGATTCTCCAAGTAGTCAAGTCTTTATTTACTGGGATTATTAATACCAGTAAGCGTGAGAGTGGATTGCGGTGATGTCACATCCATGCTGAGGACAAGTTGACTGAACCGCTACACTCGTGCTTGAAGCACAAGAATGTAACAAACACGCAGCTAGAAATACTAGTAGTTTTTTCATAAGCTGTAATGTTAATTTAATGTAAATATATTAAAATAAATCAATATGAAGCGTTTATTAATAATTATCTCTATGCTCGCTATTGTCTCTTGTGCCGCAAGCAAGCAAGAGTGCAATCGTGAAAAAAAATGTAGGTACGAAGGGGAGCATTATCATACCTACTATTACGAATAATGCGATGGCAGGTCTTAAGAAAGTTGAGGGATACGATGAGTACGTGGTCAATATATGTCCCAACGATTCGGATGGAGAGGTCATCGAAATCGGTGAGGTTCTCATTCAGCTCCCCAAAGCCCCCAAGAAAAAAGAAATCCATAACCACGATAAACCTCGTGAATTGCAAATGTGGAAAAGACTCGATGTGCCAGAGGAGTTGCGTAGGATTCGCTCTATGGATGAGTGGTACGAGATGCCCTCGGAATTTAAAAAGAGGTTTTCTTCGTATATCGAAAAGGAATTTATTCGTAGGCGTGAGGGTTTCTGGTTTTATAATGATGGTGAGCCTACATATATTACTGGGAGACACTACATGATGCTCCAGTGGGAGAAGCTAGACATCGGGTATGGGTATTATTTAGAGTTTCAGAGAAGACTGTTTATACACTTTGCTGCGTGTGAGTTAGACCCACGTTCTATGGGTCAGAACTATGTAAAGTGTAGACGTTCTGGGTATACTAACATATCATCAGCAATACTTGTAGACGAAGGAACACAGGTAAAAGAAAAGCTATTAGGAATACAGTCTAAGACAGGTAAGGATGCACAGGAAAACATCTTTATGAAAAAGGTAGTAACAATGTACAGGTCTCTTCCTTTTTTCTTCAAGCCCATACAGGATGGTACAACCAATCCTCGTATGGAGCTGGCATTCCGTGAACCCTCTAAGCGCATCACCAAGAACAATAAAACATCCAATAAAGGGGAAGCGTTAAATACAGTTATAAACTGGAAGAACACTACGAACAACGCATACGATGGTGAGAAACTTCATTTGCTGTATCTTGACGAGGCAGGCAAGTGGGAAAAGCCCACAGATATTCGTGAAGCTTGGCGTATAGAAAGAACTTGTTTGATTGTAGGTAGAAGAATTGTAGGTAAAGCTTTAGTAGGCTCTACTGTAAATCCAATGGATAAAGGCGGTAGACAATACAAGGAGCTTTGGAGAGATTCAGACCCAAACGATAGAAACGCAAATGGAAGAACAAAAACTGGACTATATAGATTATTTATACCAGCCTACGAAGCTCTCGAAGGTTTCTTTGACGAGTACGGTAACGCAATTGTGGAAGACCCAGAAAAACCAGTTAAAACGATTGATGGCGACTATGTGGATATTGGTGCTAAGACTTATCTCAAAAATGAAAGAGATGCGCTGAAGCACGATGCCAGAGAACTGAACGAACAGATTAGGCAGTTTCCTTTTACTATTGATGAGGCTATGCGTGACAGCATAGAAGGTTCTACTTTTAATATTGGGAGGATATACGAGCAGATAGAACACAATCAAGAGTTGTTTCCTAACCCTGTTGTTCGTGGCAACTTTAGCTGGAAAGAAGGTGTTAGCGACAAAGAGGTTGTATTTAACCCAAACAAAGAAGGTAGATGGCGTGTAGCTTGGATGCCCAAACCAGAAGACAGAAACAAACACAGAATAATAAACGGTAAAATGCACCCAGCGAATGACCACATAGGCGTGGGTGGTGTTGATAGCTATGACTTGGATTCAACGACAGATAATAGAGGTTCAAAAGGAGCTTGTCATCTTTATAATAAATTCAACATGGCTGCACCAGCAAATATGTTTGTCGCTGAGTATGCCTCTCGTCCACCTTTGGCACGTATCTTTTATGAGGATGTGCTGCTTGCTGCTGTATTTTATGGATACCCATTACTTATTGAAAACAACAAATACGGTATTGTAAGGCACTTTGAAGCAAGGGGATACGAAGAGTATGTAATGAAGAGACCCGACCATCTAAAGTCTCCTAACGCTTCCTCTAATACAAAGACTCGTGGTATACCGTCTAACTCTGTGGACGTTATTCAAGCGCATGCCCATGCTATAGAAGCGTACATAGAGGAACATGTAGGTATAAATCAACAGACTGGTGAGATGGGAAAAATGTATTTCGACAGAACTCTTGAAGATTGGATTGGATACAAGATAGATAATCGTACCAAATACGATTTAACAATATCAAGCGGTCTTGCTTTATTAGGGGCGCAAAAAACAAAAACCGTTAAAAAACAATCACAGTTTAACGACAAGCAATTTTTCCGTAGATACAAGGAAATAAGACGTTGATAGACAGTGCTTTAATTTTGTATCTTTGCAAGGAAGTATTCTGCGAAAGGCTATGTACAATAACAATAATGAACAAGGAAAGTACGGTAACTTTCCAGACCCGTTTGCACACTATGGCAAAAAGTCTACTAAGACTTACGGTCTAAAGTATGCTAAAGCCATTGAAAAACAATGGGGCAACTCTGACGATGAAAGAAGTCTTTTCAGAAGAAGATTAAAAGACTTTGAAACGAATCGTGATTACGCAAACGGAACACAAGATACTTCTATCTACAAACAGATATTAAACTCATTAGACCCTAATAACGGGGACGGTACGTTACTGAACCTTGATTGGTCTCCAGTGCCTATCGTCCCTAAGTTCGTAAAGATTGTTGTAAACAACATCCTCTCTAGAAAACCTTATCCAAACCTTACTGCTATAGACCCTCTTTCTCAGTCTGAAAAAGAAAAAGAGAGAGCTAAAAAATTGTTTCAAGTAGAGAACAAGCAGATGATTGAAGACCTAAATACTTTAGGTGCTGAAATCGGAGTTAAGCCAGAGGATGTACCAGAAACTTCAGAAGAAGCTGAAATCTTTATGGATACCAACATCAAAACTGCTGCTGAAATAGCAGCGCAGGTTGGTACGAATATCACGCTAGAGTGGAACGATTTTGACCAGCGTGTATACCGTAGAGCAGTAAACGATTTAGTAGCCTGTGGTATGGGCGTTATTAAAAGAAACAACGACCCTAACTATGGAATTGCAGAAGAGTACATCGACCCAGCATTTTTCTTCCATAGCTACACCGAAGACCCTACATTTAGCGACCTCATTTATGCAGGACACGTCAAAAAAATTAGCATTTCTGAACTCAAACGTATCGCTCGTGATGAGTTTAGTGAAGAAGAATATGCTAAGATTGCCCAGAAAGTAAAGAACAAGTATCAGAACAGGGCAGATAAACTAAGCTATAAATACTACGATGAAACTCTAGACCGTACAACTTACGGATACGATGAGTTTATTGTGGAGGTTATGGACTTTGAGTTTCTATCTACAGACGATATGATGTTTGAAGAGAAGAGTTCTAAGTTTGGAAACACAGGATTCTATTATAAAGGAATGGAATACACACCGCCTAAAGAATCTGTATACGACAGAAAACCTTCAAACATGAGTATTCAAACTGTGTTTGGCGGTAGTTATGTTGTAGGGTGTGACTATATGTTTGGGTACGGACAGAAAGCAAATGTCCCCAAAAACGTACACGACTTAACCAAAGCAAGGCTATCGTACTCTGTGGTTGCCACCAATTTACGAAGAATGATGCCTAAGTCTCTTGTAGGCTCTGTAATTGGTTTTGCCGACCAACTACAGCTTTCGCATTTAAAGCTTCAACAGGCTATCGCTAAAGCCAAACCAGACGGTCTTATCGTAGACATTGAAGGACTAGAAAACGTACAACTAGGAAAAGGCGGTGAATTACAACCTTTAGATATTCAAGATATATATGAACAGACAGGTGTATTCTACTACAGGAGTAAGAACCCCGAAGGGGGATTCCAAAATCCACCAGTCCGCTCTTTGGATAACAGCATTCGTAATATCAATGAGCTTATCGGTATCTATAATCATAACCTTCGCCTCATTCGTGATACAACAGGGATAAACGAAGTAATGGATGGTACTTCTCCAAAAGGGGAGCAGCTGGTAGGGGTTAGACAGCAAGCTATTGCAGCTGGTAACAATGCCATTTACGACATCACTAATTCGGCTATCTACCTGTACAGCAGAGTGTGTGAAGACATCGTGAAGTGTTTACAAATACTTCCCAAAGGCTCTGTAATATTTAAAGCTTACGAAAGGGCTATAGGAAAGTCAAACATGAAAGTATTGTCTTCTTTTGGAGACTTACCGATGTACAATTTTGGGGTTAAGGTTCAAACAGAAATGGATGAAACGGAAAAATCTTATTTAGAGCAGAACATTCAAATAGCTTTGTCTCAAAAAGAAATAGACCTAGAGGATGCTATGGCTGTAAGGCAATTAAAAGACGTAGACCAAGCAGAGAGGTTGCTTATCATTAGACGTAAAAAGAGAATGGCTCTAAACCAGCAAATGGCGCAGCAAAATTCTCAAATGCAGGGTCAAATGAATGCTCAAGTTGCACAGGCTACATCTCAAGGCAAGATGCAAGAGATACAGATGCAGTCGCAAGCTAAGATTGCTGAGATTCAAGCCGATGCACAAGCAAAAGCACAACTACTTCAATTAGAATACCAGCTAAAAGGTCAGATTGAAGGGGCTAAGGTTCAAGCCAGCGCAGGTATGAAACAGCAAGACATGGAGTTTAGAAAGGGCTTAGAGTCTGAAAAGGATGACCGCAAAGACAAGCGTGTTAAAAAACAAGCTGTTGAGCAGTCTAAAATGATTGAGCAAAGAAAAGGGAATAGAGGCGAATTACAAGACGAAGGCGATAGCTTAGTAGATATGTTAACGTCTTAATAATTAGTAAATTTGTAAAAAATAAAAAGAAAAATGGCAAAATTTTTTAGAGATAGTGCATTCAATCAACAAACATTTGGAGCTGCTGGGTTTGATATTTTGGCTGGTGCTTCAGATGCAACAACATTTACAGGCGATTGGGTTTCTGTAGCTGCGGTTGATAATGCTGTAGCTACTGGAGTTTCTTTACTAACAACTACTGGAGATAGTTTCACTGACGATGGTACGGATAGTGG
>UEXM01003087.1_pt1 | contig 11034 bp, 22 predicted proteins | sample 1796661 | NCBI WGS metagenome assembly UEXM01 (sample SAMEA4772469, study PRJEB27181) | metagenome
GATAATGGTAGTCGCTGAAATTCTAACGGGTATTGCATTAGTGCAAAATAGAGGCCAGTTTTACACCATAGCCGGGGTGGGAGCGTGGCTAATTACGGTATTGATTATGTTCACCACAATGAGAGCAATTAAATTCAATTTTACTATTACCGCATAATTGAACATCGGTTCGCTTACGACAAAACTTACAGATTAGTTTTCTAAATATTTGCACACTACCCTCCGAACCATGTAAGCGGATTCCACCAAACCGCATCGCCTTCGGTAATTGTTTCTGGTCTAGTCTGATTTGTATTAACGTCTGAGTTATCAAATCCAACCGCGCCAGTATTAACACGTTTAACCATATATCCCACGGCTAAACCAATAATTAAATATTGAATATTTTTGTTCATGCTGTTCTGCCTCGCTCTACTAAGTCTATGCGCTCATGTGCGCGTGTAATTGTTTGTTCCTGTCTATCCAATCGGTTATTAATATAAGTAATATGGACATGTAAAGCCTTTACGGTCGCTAACGTACTAACCGCCCCGGTGCAAAACGCTGTGATTAGTATTTTTATTATATCGGCTTCCATTATCAATCCTTTTTAGCTGCTTTCTTGATACCTTGGATTAAAGCGGGGACGACATTCTTTAAACTAGATATCCCCCACACACCGCCATTAATGGCAATAAACATTTGTTGCCACCATACAGGTACAGAATTAATTGCCACTTCGAAATAATCTCTGACTTGTTCCGGTGATACAATAGCAATCCAGAAAGGCGACGAGAACATAACAAAACTAAACCATCTTAAAAATTTATCTTTGTCCTGTAAGTTCGCCATTTCCCACGCGCTATTATTAGATTCTTTATCAGCCAATAAACGCGCCGTGTTTTCTTGTTCGGCCTGTTTTATGGCTTGCTTTCCTTTTAACCAGTCACGCCCCACACCAACAAGCTCACTTAATAATGGGATATACATTATACTACCGCCTCGATTAAACCATATTCGCCATCGACACGCGACCAAAGCGCCACTCTTTCGGATGGTCTAGTGTCTACGTGTAATAAGTTACTTGGTGAAGTATCTGTATAAATACCAATTCCAGTAAAACCGACACGCTTTGCAATTTCTAAAGCACGTCGCCTTTCAAACACATTATCCATCCCACTAGGGAAAACGTCAATTGCTCGCGTTTCTCCAAATTTATCAATATTGTGTTGGCTATTACTATCTCCACCATGCCGACCTATTGAACCCTTAGCACTTGACACAATAACGGGCTTTCCCCACGCCTCGCGGAAAGCGTCAAGTTTTAGCAATGTTGTATTATTAATGAAAGTGTAAAATATTCCGAATTCGTCCGGCTTAAAATACTTTAATGTCGGTTTAGTCATTCTCTTAGCCCCCACGCCCACGATTAATATTAAAAAATAATGATACCATTTCATTTGGTTTACTCTATTGGGCTATAAGTATTTAATGTGCCATTGTTCAATGACGTTCTATATATACTATTATAAACCGTCATTGTCGCACCTAAATCAACCCGCAAATCATATTCACCGTCAGACCCGTGACAGCTATCTAAATACATAGTACCACCAGTCACATGAAAAGATGAGCCGTTCGCGGCGTTTTCTGATTTGTGCGCCTTTGTGCCGACGTTCCAATACTTACCTGTCCCCGAATCAACAACATCGGGACCATAGTTTAATGAATAATCGCCACCAAACCTTGCTATAAAACCCGTCCCATGCATGGCGCTACCGTTATCGGTTCCCGCCGCCGCGCTTCCGTAGGTCGCATAATCTCCACCATAAGTCACTTTACAATCAACCTCTAAACCGCGGCACTCAACTGTCGAATCAGTATAGTGAAAATTATCCCCTTTACTAGCAAATATCTCCACGTCTTGGCAATAAGTGTCTGCACCTAGCGCGTCTAATCCGTGGTCTTGTGAGTATTCGACTCTAATATTACCATGCGCGTACAAATAGCCGCGATTGGGCGCTAAATATAACGGTTGCAGATTAACCCCAGCAAAGACCATGCTCGAACCTTCACCCGCTTTTAGTAATATTTTCGCGCCATATATCAAAACGCGACTCGTTCCCGCGGTAGCGAAAACGCCACGCAAAGTTGATTTAATTGTTTCTATATTTTGTGATTGTATTCTGACGTAAACCTTTGTTCCGTCATCGTACCAACCAAAACCAGAATTATTAACATTTAAAATACTGGTTTGCAACGGTAATCTTTTTGCTCGCCCGTTATCTTCTCGTATGGTTTCCCATAAAACAGCACGCGCCACAAAAGCGTTTGTTCTGGTGAATTCGTAGACGTTCGGATATGTGGCGTTTGCTGTCCATGTTACCGAATCAAACGCGTCACTTGTCACTGGCGCGTCAATGGTTGCGGTTGTTTCTTCGATTCTGCAATGTCCTAATGCCTCGATAATCTTAATTTTATTACCGGGCGTATCAGTTGAACGAAATTGAAATTTATCAAAAAGTGCCGGGTTATTAACATCATTAGACCCCATCAAATAAATACGGCTCGCGGCGAGCGTTCGACAAGCATATTCAATTGTTTTAACGGGCGCGGCTATAGTACCCACCGCCGCATCACTACCGTTTACCGGGTCAACCCAAATTTCACCCGTGCCGATTAGCGCGCTATGCACTCGCTCCGCATAACTACTAACCGATTCGCTTGGATATACACGTTTTACACCGTTCACGGTGGGTAATATAGTTAACCACGAAAAATCAGCATGGGGAACGGCGCGCTCATTAGCGAAATTTGAAATACGCGTTTGATTCAAGGCTTCGGCGGCTTCGGTGTTTACGAACCGATTTTCGACAGTGACACCCGTCGACGTTCCGACATTTGCCGCACCTGAATTTTGTTTTAATCTTGCGGGACTTGGTACGCTCCCGCGGCTACCCGTAGTCATTATGGACGCTCCAATGATAATACATTTACAACGATAGAACCCGCCCCTGAGTTGTATCCGTACATAGCCGCCTCGCTACCTACATATTCCACGGAACCTTCTTCTATATACCCGCCTTGGGTTACAGCACCAACACCACTATCACCAATATAAACACCGTTCGCTTCGGTACTTTTAACGCCTATCCTTAACTCTTTTCTATTAACATTTGCGGCGGCAAGTAAAGTGGTTGCCCCCGCTAGGATAGTAACTTCGCTAAAAGGTGTTACAGTATCAGTCGGTGCTATGGTTGTGTTAACCGTTGCATTCACCGTTGCCCTTGCGTCTGTTTCTTGTCCGTAGCCTAAGGATAAAGTGACTGTCTGAGCGGTAGCCGAATAAACAGATACTTTTTCATAAAGTCGCGAACCGCCTTGCCCCTCTTGGCGGTCAATTCTAACGCCTTGGTCGAAGCGAATTCCAATTGTCCCGTTAGCATCCAGAACATGAAACCAATCACCCTCAACATTCAAATCCCGCTCTTGACCAGCGGTCAATGTGAATTTGTAATCTCTCATTGCTTTAGCCATTATTTCGTTACCTTCTTCAATAGAACAAATAACGCGCCGCCGCCCAGTATGACGATTGCGCCGATTTTCATAAACGATTCAACGGCTCGCGCCGCTTCGTCTTTGGATGTTTCGCCAGCCAATGCCAGCGAGCGCGAAACCGCGTCTTGTGTCGTTTGAGCATTAACCGCGCTGTTTTGGTCAATACTATCTAACGATTCGAGCGCCAGTGTTAACCCGGCGTTTATAGCGCCTTGGTCACTTTGAACAATACTAACATTACCAAACCGTGAATTACTGGCATTTAAATTGGTATTTCCACCAACGATAGAACCTTCTTCGCCGACACGATTATCAACATTATTAAAGGTATTATCAACGGTGGTATTTGATGAGCTGGTGTTGCTTCTGCTTGAACTACCCATTGGTATCATTCCTCAAGACATAGTGGTCTATTTCTAAACCGAATTTTTGCCACATTTTAATTAAACCTTTTCTTTTTACGTGAGTTCGAAAATGTTTAATCCCTAATTTTTTTGCGCTTTCTAAAAAACTTGGTATTACTTCGACGATTCCGCGTCCCTCGCCCAAAACAAACACAAAAACTTTCCCAATCCCTTCAACGTCAATTCGTGTTACTAAATAACCGTTTGTTTCTTTCGTGTTAATTTGCCATAACTGCGCTTGATTTTCAATCACCTGATTTTTAATCAATTCTAAATCAGTTTCGGCGCTTTTAACTAATCCCGTTTCGGCTTCCTTGCTCCACGGAATTTGTTTTATCACTTTTTACGACGGGAATAAAGCCAGAAAGCGACAACAACGCCTGCAATTAATAGCGGGTTTGTTAATGCCCCGACTACCTGCGAGCTAGATAAATTTGGATTAGCACCAAAATTAAAAATTTTGTTACCACTTCCACTTAATCCGCTCGCGTCACCGCTCCGTGATGCCGCGCTAGAACTTGCACTTAATCCACCGCCGCCAGTTAAACTTGACATACCCATAATATTTATTTCCGGTTAGCGTAAAGATAAAGACCGCCGCCGATAATCGCGAAAGTGGTTAGCGTTTTTGTGGTCTCAGTTGCCACCCAAACACCACCACCGCCGACCAGAGCGCCGACACCTAAATAAACTAAGTATAAAGGCATAATGTTACCCTACTTCTTTTTAAAAGCTAAAACAAGCGCGGCCACACCAACTAGAGCAACACCGCCCCAAATGATATATTGCTTATTCGCTTCAAAAAAGGTTTTGTTGGTCGGTAATTGATTATCGGCTTTGACTGGCGTTGAATCAGGCGTTTTAACTGAATCGCTGTTCGACTCGTTTAAATCACTAATCCAATCATCTGCCACAACATCAACAGCGCGCCCGGCTGCGTCGCCAAGCTGAGCGCCTATATTGTCAAGCCATCCAAAAAATCCACCCGAATCTGATTGTTGTGGTGTTTCCAAAACGGCCACTCCTTTTTGAATTGGTTGAATCGTCGCACCTTTTGCCCCGGTTGGGTCAATTAATGTTAGATTTTTAGATACTAATGCCATAGTGTTTTTCTCCCGAAAATATCCGGGGATTAGCCCGGATATTATTTCACTTAATCGAAAGTTGTATTTAGTCGCCTAAGCGTCCTAGATACTCACTATAAGCGGTTACGGTCATAGCGCCATCAACAGTCAGATTGTAACGGAAATCCGAAACACCGACTAAATCGATTGGGTCGCCACCGAATCCACGCTCTGTTTTATCAACGACATAAATGTCAGATTGTGGCGTTCGAATACCATCGGTTTGGACTTTACTATTCAGCGTTGCGCTACGTTCGAAAATCGTATATTGATTTCGCTCTAACTTAACATCTGTAATAGCGTTCGCACTTTCTTTAAAGAAAATACGATTCAAAGCGATACTAGTCGCCGTTCCACGCGGTAAATCCGAAATATCGAAAGTACCAGCGCCAGCGAAATCGCGTGTATGGCGTTGGACATGTAAAACCGTTCCGGGGCCACCTGCGAGCGCGTCCGATTGGGTCGCGGTCATTGAGAACGCTGGAGCAGAAGCCGCGCCATCAATGTCAATTTCCAAATAAAGCGAATTAATGGAAAGCCCCGCTTCGGATACTGAACCCGTATTAAGCGCCGTTTCTTCACGACCAGCCTGAGTTATCAGGTTGAATCGGTCAAATGGAATTGCCAAGATACCGCCAGCCGCCGCGCGTCCGTCGAATTGGTTCATGCTATCGCGGTCTGTTCCGCTATAACGATGAATAACTTTACCATTCGCAAATAAGCGAATTTCGGTAATTTGTGCGAGCGTTACGCCCGAATAGGTCAATTGCAATTCATGGAATCGGCGACCTATTGGCAATTTTGCCGTTGCCGTTTGCCCGGCTGCTACGCCTTCGAAAGCTGGCATTCTGACTTCAATTCTAGCCATTGTCTGTTTCTCCTTTCGGATTAAGTGATTTTTAATTAAGTGGTGATTATTGGTCGAAGTTTAAAAACTTCTTTGCTGGCTCTAATGCGCCGACATTGTGGATAGCCCACAACACTGCAAGAGTCATACCAACGGTCATAAGCTGTGATTTACTAGGCATTTTTCAATTCCTCAAGTTTTGGTTTAATTACAAATTCAAAAAGAATTGAAGCCGTTAAACTAATCGCCACCGCCGTTATTATCGCTTTCCTGTTCATTGGGTTGCCCCTCGTCGATTTGGTTAGGTTCCGAAATATCCGGGTTTTGGTTAGTCGAATTCGGCTTTAATTCCGGTTCGAGTTGTGATTCTGGCACACTATTTGCATTCGTGTCAACTTTTTTGTTATTTCGAGTTTGTTTATCCGAAATTACGCCAAGCCCAATAAATGCCGCGCCGATTAAATAAAATAGATTCATGATGATTTTCTCCGTTTACCACATTTGGGATTTATCAAGGTCGCCGAATCGCGTGGCGTGGTAATAATGCCCCTGCGCCAGTGTATTCGCGTTTCTTAATTCTTGTTTGTTCCACTCGTTCGCGTGAATTTTGGAATCATCCAGCGCGGTAGTGAATAAAAATAAATGGCTACATTGGTCGCGAACTGTTCGCGCGATTTGCGCGCCCCGTTGTGATAAGTAATGACAAGAGTGTCCCCAATGTCGCCCCTTGGTCGCTGTGCGGTGCATGACTTTATCGAATTGTCCGACCGCCTCGCCAGCTTCGTCAATAAAAACCGCACAACTACGCGAAGCCCAGAACACCTTTAAAAACTCGTCAACATCGGACGTTTGAAAATCCGCTTGCCATTCCGGGTCAGAAAGCGGGTCTAAAACCAAAACGCCAATTCCACGCGCTTTATAAGATAGCGCGAGTTTCTTCGCTAAAGTGGTTTTTCCGCTTTCGGTCATACCGAGTATTAATGAGTGCGCCATTGTCGCTATTCCTTATTATCGACTTTTTCGGCTTTCATGCCATGCTTTCGTAATTTCCGGTCTGCAATCTTTTTAACAAACCACCCTTTTAATTTTTGCATTCTGGATTGTGTTTTAGGCATTGTGAAACGCGGTAACATATAGCCACCAATCGCGGCGGTTAGTGCCATTCCCGGCGGTATGTCCGTTTTTCCGGTCGCCTCGAAATAATCAGCGAAAGCCGTTTCAAGCATAAGCTTTTCGTCCATTCCGGTGCTTTGGTCTTTAACGGGATGCCATTCATCGCCGCCGACCACTACACCCAATGTCATCAGGAGATTCGCCGCCATTGTGCCAGAGGCGCGAGCCTGAACCGCCGCCGCTTGTTCGGGGGATTGCTTTTGTTCGGTTTTTACGCCGATTACCGATTGACCGCTTTTTGTGGTACTTCCCTTTTTACGTCCCGGCTTTTTAATTAACTTACCTTTGGGTGATAAGGTCGGTTCGCCTTCTTTGTTGGTTTTATGGATATCAGGGTCAAACGGGTTTCCGTCCGTATCGCGATACTCTGACCATTCGGCGTTTTGTGCTTCGACATTGGCTTGTTCTTGGTCGATGGCGTGTTGCTGTACATCGGGCATTGATTCTGCTAAAGTATTAGCGATTTGGTCAAGCGGTGTATTGTCGCTTGTTTGTTCATCGGGCTTTTCGATTTGTTCCGATTCGGAATTTTCAATTTCCGGTTTTTCGGATTCGGGTTTTACAACTTCGGATTTACTCATTTTCGGATGCTCCTAATTAATGGATTCAAAATTCATGCCAAGAAATAATAATTCAAAAACGATTCACGCGCAACGATTAAAAGCAATTAGACCTTATATTAATTTCAATTACGATTTAAGAAAGCCGCTTTCCAAATACCAGAAATCCAAAATTAAGAAATACTTTGATGAAGTGGACGCGCTCACCGCCCGGCCTTTTCACGTGTATCGACCCCGAAAAGCCGAGCGACTTAAAAAGGCACAGGAGTTCGGACAACACGAAAAGCAATTACCCGGATTAAAGGTTGCATTTATTCCGAGCAACGGAAAAGACAAACCGAAAATACACTTTAATTCAGTCGGGGATATTGTCGCGACAACCGAGCATATCACCACCCGCGTTTTATCTTTGGATACGTTCGAATTAATCAATGACCCTGTAGGCCATGTAAAATCAGTAATAGCGCAAGATAAGCTTGCAAAGCGATTTACGGTTTTATGTGGTCGATACGAAATCCCGGTGTCACAAAGTCGCGCGACTATTCCGGCATTCGTGGCGCGATTAACCGCCCGATACGAAAACGAAAGCGCGAATAATTATCACGGTAACTGGCTCCACGGATTAGCCGGGCATCACTTCCACAACCAATCCGACTTTCAAGAATATTTCAACGAAAAGCAAAAATCCAAAAAGAAATTACAGAACGAACGCAAGCGAGCCAAACGCCGGGCAAGTTATGCGAAATCAAAAGGGCGTAAATAAACTTAACTTTAATTGGAGCGATTAAAAATGAAACAATCAGAAATAATACAAAAACTGGCTTGGTTATATCGTGAAGGTAGAAACGAAAAATTTATAGACCCCACGACAGGCAAAGAAACCACTAACTCTGTTTTTGTTCCGATAGACATAATAAATGCCGCGTATAAAATCCAAAAAAGAAAGGACGCGCGCAAATGAAAGAAATCTGGACACTAGACGCGGAAACCGACCCATTTTTAGCCGGGCGGGTTCCGAAGCCGTTTATATGGGGCGCTTATAATGGCTCTGAATATCATCAATTTAGAACGGTTCCTGAATTGGTCGAGTTCTTTTCTGAACTTGATGTCATCGTGTACGCGCATAACGGCGGCAAATTCGATTATCATTTCATGCTGGATTACTTAGAGCAATTCGAGCCGCTAATGGTCATTAGTGGGCGATTGAGTAAGTTTAAAATCGGACTATGCGAATTCAGGGATAGCATGAATATTTTACCTTTCGCGCTTTCCGTGTATCAAAAGGACGAAATTGATTATGCAATCTTTGAAGAAAGCGAGCGCCATAAACCCCACAATTGGAGAGCAATTTGTGAATACTTAAAAAGTGATTGTGTGTATCTTTGGAATATGGTTTCTGATTTTATACATCGTTATGGAATGCACCTGACGCAAGCCGGGGCGGCTATGAAAGTATGGCAAAAAATCACCGATACTAAAGCCCCCAAAACAAACGCTTTCTTTTATGAATCGTTAGCACCTTATTATTATGGCGGTCGTGTAGAATGTTTCCAAAGCGGATTAATTGACCATGATTTTAGTGTCATTGATATTAATAGCGCCTATCCTTATGCAATGAAACACGCGCACCCATACGGCGAGCATTATTCCGTATCAAATGAGTTGCCAAATTCACAAGCTTATATCCAACGGTCTTTTATAAGGCTAACTTGTGTCGCGCGTGGTTGTTTTCCTTTTCGTGGTGATGATGGATTAATATTTCCGAGTGACGATATAAAAAGAGAATACACAATAACGGGTTGGGAATATCTAGCGGCGGTAAAAACCAGAACGATTGAAGATTACGACATAATCGAAGTTTTAACTTTTCCTGACTTGATAAGATTTGATGATTACATTGACCACTTTTATGAGCAAAAAAGTAAATGTAAAGACGAGGGCGACAAAGCCGGGTATATCTTTGCAAAGTTATTTTTGAATAGTTTATATGGGAAGTTTGGAGCAAACCCTGAAAACTACGATGAATATACAATAGTTAAACCCTGCTATATAGAAGCCGCTGAAAGCGAGGGATATAATTTTAATGCTGAACTGGGAAACTGGGCTTTGTGCAGTAAACCATTAGAAGAAGAAAAGCAGCATTATTATAATGTGGCTGTAGCCGCGAGTATTACCGGATTCGTTCGGGCGTATATGTGGGAGTCTATAAGCCAGTGCAAGGGCGTTATTTATTGTGATACTGATTCTATAGCCTGTACCGATACGGGCGATTTAGCGCTTGACCCGCATGAATTGGGGGCGTGGGATACTGAGGCGGTGTGTGATTACGGCGGCGTTGCAGGGAAAAAGCTTTATGCTTTCCATACTAAAGACGATAAATGGAAAACAGCGAGCAAAGGCGTTAGATTGCAACCAGAAGAAATCATGCAAGCGGCAGCGGGGGAAGAAGTGACGTATAACCCGATTGCACCTAGTTTTAGTTTGAAGCGTGGAATTAAATTTATTTCACGAAAAGTGAAGAAAAACGCTTGACCGTGGGAATTATGTAGATTAGAATAGCTACACGGTTGAGGCAACAACATTCCAGATTAGCCCTAAGTCGAAAACATGAGGTTAAAAACCACATGATTAACACTTAGCCCACTAATCAAATATTAAGCGTTGCATAATCTTTTAAATTTAATAATTGGAGCAAATAAAATGGCTGAACCAAAAGCTAAAGCAAAACCATCTTTCAAAGTTAAAAAATTGATTACTTTGCCTTTATTGAAATTTCAAATTGACGAGCCTATTTTCGTTAAGTTTGAAGAACCCATGTTTATCGGTAAAGAAATCAAAGGAACGGGCGACAAAGCGAAAATGGAACCCGCCACGCTTGCGAATGTGATTAACCTTGAAACAGGCGAGCCTTGCCAAATTATTTTGGCTACGGTGCTTAAAAGCATTCTTACCGAAAATTATGAAAATAACGCTTATGTTGGATGTGCTTTTCAGATTACCAAGGGTAAGAAAGCGAGCGGCAAAAGCTACAATCCTTATTCTGTGGCTGAGTTGGAACTTTAAACTAAAACGTGTTGCGTTTAGCCGCTATTGCTGTAAAGCGTAGCGGCTTTTTATTTGGAGCGAATTGAAATGAAACAGAATTATTTATTAAGCGTGGCGGCTATGTTTGCCATTCAACAAAAAGCTAATCCTTATCTAACCGCGCCGCATATAGCGAAAAACCAAGCGCCGATTAAAAAGAACGGCGGGCGACCAATGTTTAAGCAGAATCGCCGCGCGCAAATGAGGGCTAACCGATGAAAGAATTTAAACAAGTGCAAGATAGAAGCTATATTAGTCTTAAGACAAAATACCCCAGTGTGTTCGCTATCCGCAAAGTTAATGGA
>UEXM01003089.1_pt1 | contig 11030 bp, 8 predicted proteins | sample 1796661 | NCBI WGS metagenome assembly UEXM01 (sample SAMEA4772469, study PRJEB27181) | metagenome
TGATATTGATCTGCTTCTGTTTTCAATCGGAGACATGCAAGTGGCGGATGTCAAGCTGATGGTTGTAGAGTAGTGCCACCAACTTAAGTGTGTATCCGTATACGTTGTCATATAGTCTAACTGGTCTTTCTCATCTAATCTATCATTATAGAAAAACCATGTTGGTCTACTACAGATATTTACTCTATCGTGCTTAGGAGTAGAGGATAGATTGTCTCCTCTTAATCCATAACTAACTGCTACAACATCAGTATCTGTTTTTGGTGGCCCTTTAAAAATTTCAAGATTAGTGTTTCTAGGTATGGAAGTCGGGTAAGAAGGAGTAAATTCAACCCCATCTCCAAACGAATCAAAACTAGCAATTCTAGTTATCTTAGCAAAGTGTGGTCTGAGACTGTCATTGCCTTGTGATATTATTTCAGGGTTAAGAAGAATAAAGTAATCATATGTGTCTAAATCCAACCCTATCTCATCTGAAGCAGGATAATCAGAATCTCCATAGAACCCTCCATCAGTATAATGCACGAACTTTCTATTTGTAGTAGCATCGCTTACTATAGAAGAATACACTTTAACTTTGTATGGTGGTGTTTCGTCTCTATTCTTTGCGTATGTGGCTAAACTAGCAGAAGTCGCAGTAGTTGGCAATAGCCTGTTTCCTACCTTGTCAACTTCATCATTAGAGATAGAATCACCGTGAGAGGTTTTTCTTATTTCCATAAAATTTGCAGAATTAACATAATCATTTCCGTTAGTACCAGCAGTAGCACCAGTTGTATCTCCACTATTCGAGTTCTCATAGAGAATATTATTTTGTATAAAAGTAGGGTTAACAGATGTACTCATGTATGCTTCTGTTTTTTTACTAGCATGCCCATCATAGTCAAACCCTGAATTGTTTTCCGTGATTAGACCATCTCTTTGTCCGACATTTAAGGGGAATATGGCCTTACCCTTATCTCCTGTGTTACCCGAATCCCCCATAATCACTCACCAAAAGAATAGTAGAAAATAATATCAGAATAACCCGGAGTCAACGTGTTTTTTGTAGCACAGGGTTTCTTGCCTTTATGCATGGCAATCTCATATAATTCACCAAAGAACTGTTCACTATTATCTGCTCCCCTACCAATCTTACAATCACTAGGATGTACTTTAACCGAGTTTAGACTATGAGATTGTTTCTTAAGAAGTTCATCATTTAACCATAGTTCCATACTACCTGACTTTAAGAAAACTAAACATATCTTGTACATCTGTTCTAGATAGAGGGCTTCTTTTCTTTGGTCAGTATAAACAGTAGAGGTTATTGCGGTAGCAGGAGTAGCGTCTAATGTTATAGTGTCTCCACTGACACTTGCTACTGTACCAATTAAAGTGGTGCTTGAATCATATATCTTATTTCCCTTACCAATATTTATCGCTTCATTTGAGCCAACCTCTACGTTGTTAGTATTCGTAGTAGAAAAGTTACTAAAAGTAACCCCGTCAGTTGTTTCTGTTATTACCGCACTACCTATTGCCGCCTGATTCAACTTTACTGATATTGCGTTATTTGTTCTAGTGGTGATTAATGAACCATTATGTCCACTACTACTGTCAATGGCAGTTTCTAGATTTGTAGTAGTGGTATTATTATTCGTTTCTTTCTTATAGAAAACAAATCCACCTGAAGAAGTACCAGTTGTTTCAATTGTAGATGCCTTGTATTTTCTCTCTACGCCAGCCGCATCTAAGATTCTTATGAAATTGTCAGGAGTTCCTCCGCCACTAAAGTTAGTTTTGCTAATATTAGATGGTAAGTTCGTCAGTGTTATCGCAGTTGTGTTTGCTCCTACAGTAAACTGGCTTAGGTTAATTGTGGCACTACCTGCTGAATCTGTTAGTATTTTGCCATTGTGTCCATTACTATGAGCAATAGCAGTTCTTAGATTATCAGCAGTAGCGGCGGCACTTCCTCCTTCTTGGAAAGCAACACCCCCTGACACATCTCCAATAGAACCACTATTTGTCCCACCATTAGCGATAGAACCACCATTGGCTACTGGCACATATTTCTTAGTCACCGCAGAACTCTCATTATCAATCAGTTGTATGAATGGGGTATTTGAAGCACTAGTTTCCGTTACTCCTCCTGTGAAGTTAGACCCGGAAATGGTAGCAACGCTATTTGCAGTATTCGTTTTTGCTATAGTAGCGTTATTGCCAGCACTACCTATCAAATCGTGAGTAAGGGTTACTACTGCTCCGCTTCTAGTAGCAGTGATTGTATTAGGATGTCCATTAGAATGGTTTATCGCAGTTTTCAATGCCTCTGCACAATTGCTATTTTGATTAACCCCACCCCAATTGAAATACACAACAGACACCGTGCTACTGTTATCCAAGGTTCTTGTTCCTGTAGAGCCTGTAGAGTTAGTTTCAGACGGAAAGTAATTTTTAGTAGTTCCCGCACTATCTGTTATGGAGATGTAATTAATAGTAGAATCAGCAGAGCCTGAAGTTTCTCCTAGTATCAATTCATTAGTCCCTCCTGAAAACTGAGTAACACCGATAGAGTTGCCACTACCAGCATCGTTGGTTGCGGTAAAGGTGCTTCCAACAGATAAAGCCGCCCCGGAATCTCCCAATCTATTAGGAGTACTACCAGTAATAGCGGAGGTCAAATCAACTACTTGGTTTGTATTTCCACCAACAACAGGGTTATTCTCAGTTCTTACACTACCTACGCTCCCTTGCCAACCAATCCAATTATCTACTGCACTACCAAAGTTTCCTGCTGTTGTTGCAATATCCCCACCTATGTTATACTGGTAAGCATTTGCGGGCCAAGTGAACGTTCCGTTATTACCGCTCAAAGCCGCACCGTTAGTTCCACTACTCCTAGCGAACCATTTACTGGTTGCAGTTCCTCCTTCCCCTATCAACTGAATGTAGTTGTTAACATTAGTATTATCAGACGCAGTAGGTTGATTAGCAAATTTAACGCTACCTGCTTCAGCCACTGGATTTACATCTACATTAAATCCATTCTGACTTGCAATGGTAACAGTGCCAGTAGCATTAGCAGGTTTGGTATAGTTGGCTATATCACCACTAACCACAATTTGCCCTGTTGCTCTACTATTAGCATGAAGTTGAGTATAGTCATTAATCGTAATAGTGCCAGTTGGGTTACTGCCTGTTGCACCAGTGGAGAGCCTCCTGTGTCTTGTTGTTAGATTGTTGTAATACCCAGTACTATCGTAATAACCTATTAGCATATCCTCTGCTTTAATCACAGTGTCGCTAGTAATTGTGTTGGTTGTTCCACTTGCATTAGTTAATTCAGCCACTACTCGATACTCTGCTGGTTGATTGTAAGAACTAGTAGTCGTATTTTCTAAGTATAATTTTAGATTTGTATTATGAAACAGCATCATCTTTTGATTGAGATATGACTTAGTGCTGGCATTGCCATCCTCTGCGTCTGATTGCTCCCCAAGATAAAATACGCTATCATATGTAGTGTCTCTACTGCTAACCCCATCGTATGGATATGGTGGTGTTTTCTCAGAAGTTAATATTCCATGTGTGTTTGTCTTTCTACTTCCCACTCCATTTACATCATAGGGAGTGACTATCGCTTCTATAGTAAAGGAATCGTCATGCGCCCAAAGGCTTCTATTTCTTAGAATCTCAGTGGTGCTTAGGTTTCTCTTTAGGTTCTCGTTATCTCCTAAAGCCTCATCATTGTTTGCCGCTAACGTTATTTGAGTCGCAGTTACTGCACTTACAATACCAACCGATGCACCAGCATTATCATACACAGTGTCTCCTACACTAAACTTGGTGGTTGCATCTACTGTATCCACTGCTATTGTTGTAGTTGAGTTATCATTAACAGCACCGTTTACCAAGACACCACTTGCTTCTTGAGCGGCAGATGTATGTGTTACTGGGATATCATAATCTAAATTCAAATAGCCATTGCACAATATAGGAAAAACTAGTTTGTATGAGTTTTCAATATATGCATTAACCATGTTCACCCATCCAAGAAATTCTCCGCTAGTACAGTAGCCTCTTCAAATTCCATCGTGAACGAAACCGCAGGGAAATCAGTTCCGGTAAATTGACAACTAAAATTTCTAATGAACCCTGTTATCCCAATAGTAACATCAGCAGTATCATCATAAGGTGTGAAGTAAGAAGCGTTAGTACCTTGAGTAGTAAACTCAGTATCATATCCCCTGTTCTTCCATGTGAATGGTATTAGAGGCAAGTCTGCTTCATCCGCAGTCTCGCAGTTAACACTGCCTCCATCTCCAGTAGTATGATAAGAAAAGTTTTCCTTAGCCCTACTAGGCATTAGTATTATCAGTTTGTTCATGTTTTGGTCATCTTGGAAAGTGCTCGCGTCTACATAGGAATGTATCAATTGAGCCATTTCATAGGAAGTCAAATTAACAGTCTTAGCACTAGCATCTTCGCTTTTCTGTTTGCTGATTGTTTGTCCTAGCAGAATACCATTTAGGCTTACAGTCTTTGTAGCCATGCCTATGTCAAAAGCAAGGTTCATTGATTCTCCTCTAATAGCACCGGAAAAAGGAACACCCATATTCATTACCGTTTTACTAGTGTTGATTCCTATATCGTTAACAAATAGGGGTATTCTGTTTACTTGGCCTGAATCTAGACCATCGTTTCTTCTTTGCAATTCAAGGTAGACTCGGAAGTCTCCAACGTTAAAACTCTCCCCAGCCATCAGAATCTCCCCACTGCACTGCTAGTTCGGTTCATCTGTAGGTTAATCTCTCTCGCTACTTTCTGTGCAATGTCTCTTATCTCAGTATCAGATGCCCCAACTCGACCATTAACATGTACGTTGATGGTATTGCCGCCACCACCCATTCTTCTACTGTCTTGATTATTGTGAACTCTTGCTCCTGCTGGTAGGTTAACTAGTTCCGGCCCTCTTTCTCCAACAAGAGCCATACCTCCTGAACCATAAACTCCACCCATAGCAAATTTCTTGATATCTACACCGGGAATCTTGTTAAGGAAAAATAGTACACTGTTTACGATAGTTTTCAAAAGGCCATGCATTACTCCCAATAACAATGCAAACACGCCTTTGAGAATAGCAAACAAGACTTTACCAAGACCATACATTATCTTGAGAAAACCTCCTATTACATCTGAGAAGTTTCCCTTGAATATTCCCTTGAACATCTGAAAGAAACCACCTAGAACTAATTTAACTCCGTTTATCAATGTCTTAACTACCCCAAACTCATCAAGCAGTTTCTTAATTGTAGGCCAAGAATTTCTAACTAGTTTAACAATTAATGCTATTCCTAACGCTATCAACAAGAAATACACCACTGCTTGGACGAAAAACGCTGACGCTACTAACACTAGCCTTCCAAGCGTAGGAGCAATCAGCCCCCCAACTTTGAGAACCTTCTTCTTAATTTTTGAAAGTTTTAATTCTCCTTTAGCAAACTTGCTAAGTGGGTTCATGGACTTAAGAAAATCTTTAGTTGTTGTTACATCTGCTCTTGCTTTTAGTCGCCCAGTATTGCTATCATACAATCTCCCCGCTTTGTTCGTTTTGATATTGGCTCCTTTTATATATTCCAACGCTGTGTTTTTTTTACCAACCTTCGCTAATTGACCACCAAGTATTTTTTCTGCTCCCCCATACATTTCTTTGTATTTACCCATAGCAAATTTACTAGGGTCTGATAATCCCTTCATTTCACCTTGATTTTTAAACATGGCATAAATATCGGTTTTTTGTATATCAGCATTAGACTTCTTCATTGCTTGAGCAACATCTTTGTAAGAACTAGCGAGTTTCATATTTGCTTCTAGGGATTTGATTTGGTTTGTAATGCCCTTTTCTTGCATAGTATTCCAATAGAACATTGTTTGACCGAGAGCACGAATCTTGTTTTGCAACTGCCACATTCCTGTTCCCGAAATAACTCGGCTCATTATCGTCCAAACTTTTCCGTTCTCTGCTAACTCAGCAAATGAATTAGATAAACCTGAAGCAGAAGAAGTAGCCGCTTCCATTGCTCTTCCTAAATCAGAAGTAGCCCTGTATGCGTCACTCATCTAAATCCTCCCCTTATTGTGTTTTTTTGTTTCCTCTTCTAATTTTTCTGCTTTTAGTTTTTCCACTTCGGCATGTATAGCCAACATCTCTATCAAATCAGATAGAGGGGTATGCTTTGCTTCGTGTGGGTTTATATGGAAAATCAAACTGTATGAATACAACATTATTCGTAAGGATAGTTCAGGCGTTGCCTGACCTGTTTTAAGTGCTTTACGAATTAACTTGCTTTTCCCGTATCAACCTCCATCTCATCCATGAAGGGGTTGGGTAAGATATCCTTCAACTGAGCACCAATGTATGGGCTTAGTTTTAGAATTTCTATAGTAGACAAAGTAGGCTCTGTCTTCTCAATAAAGTTCTCTACCATGAACCTGTACATTTTATTCAAGTCCAAATCTAGAGCCTGTGTTTGACTATCTAGGTTCATTACAGATGAAAGGGCTTGCTCAACTTGAAGCCAAGTGGGTTCTTTCACCCATACTTTCAACACTTCATCGGAGTCTTTGCTTACTCTCAAACTATGGCATTCGGTTTCTGTTCTTGCGAACAGCATATTCTTATCATTTACTACTTTTTCACTCATTTTTATTCCACCTTTTTTCTAATACCAACAAACAAACAGATGTTGGTGGAATTTAATTTAGAACGGACTCCTATCTTTGAAGTCCTCCCTAATTACCTGTGCTTGAATGTAGAATTCTCCAATTACCTGTGTATGTGGCCGAGTTAAGAGTTCTAGCCGACACGACTAACTCTACTTCTATTGGGCCTTTATCATCAGGGAATGGTATATTCACACTCTGAACAATATAGTCTTGAAACTTCATCTCTAATGCATCCATAGCACTACTAGCGAAATTAGCATCCTTTTCAAATCGTAATTTCAGTTCTCCTGTATATGGGAACACCGTAGTATTTCCTCCACTAGGGGCAGATGCTCCAGTGTGCTCTCCTTGTGCTCTTAGGTTGTCCCACATTTTAGTATCAGTAATGAGCATAGTAAGTGATATTTCGTATGTCCTCTGACCGGGAATCATCGTAGAAGTAATGTCTCTACTGTAGTTACCAATGAACCTGTGAGGATTGAGGTTATTGTTTATCGCAACAGAGCCTTGCTTCACTCTTGCTAGAGTTTGGCCGAATAGCGTCAAACTACCACCTGAAAATAAGTATGGTTGATTTGTCGCATCTTGTGAATTATAGTTAAAGAAAGAAGAAGAAGTCCTTACTCTCCTCTTAGGAGTAACGTCTTGTGGAGCATCAAAGGCTCTACGAGCACTGAAGTCTAGTGAACCCTTCAATTCTTGTCCTTCTTCAAAGTTAAGAGTTAGGCTGTTTACCTGACATCCGGTGAAGATTCTTGAGTAGATGTCCTTGAATGGTGCGGCAGATGTTTCGCCTCCACCCGTTGTTCCTTCTGAACCAACATAGAAATCAGCATCTGCTATTCCTGCTTTTTCATATGAAACATCCAAAGCAAAAGATGGGAGAGTATCTCCGTTTGCTTCAGCAAATGTATAACTGTAATATCCATCATCTGTACCATCAATACTCTCGGTAACTTGCTTCCAAGAACCAGTCGCTGAAGGAGGATACAATTTACTTCCTATTACTCGGCATAGTCTATCGTCTGTTTCATGTAAAGCAATACCATCACCACTTAGATTGTTAGAGTTCGCATCGTTTGTAGCAGTACCCAAGGTATGTCCAGTAACTCCTACGCTAGTAATATCCCCTAAAGCATAGTACAACCAAGAACCGTTATTGATGGAAACATCCATCGAACCGCCACTAACTGTCTCGTTCTTCTTGAATTGATATTGAAAGTTTCTCGTTCCAGCCATTGCCAAGTTAAGTTGTCCTAGTTCTACTTCTACGCTAGGTGGAGTAATCGTATTCACAAGTCCCAACCAGTTATCCGACAGAAGAGTTGGCTTATCCGCCACTACTACAGGAGCAGGAGCAGGAGCACCATAGCCCATTATCGTAGCAGTTATTCCAGTAGTGCCGGGAACGCCTGAACCGAACAAGTTTACTATTGATTCATCAAAAGTCAACGTGTTATGGGCATTGCCTTTGATTACTAGATGAGCAACATTAGCAGGAGTTCCAGTATCTACTATCTTACACATGCAACCAGTGTATAGACCATCTATTAGTCTCAAATCAGCAAGGTCTGAACCACCACTGCCTTCTACATAATCAGCATCTATTGTAATAACAGCACCGGAAGCAGTACAAGCATCACCAAGAAAAATATCTAACTCAGGAACTAGTGAAGCACCTGCTCCAGCACCAACAAAAACCTCATTTTCTAATATTGCACTCGTTGTAGTCATGTTCCCCTCGCCAGCCTTTTCATTTCTACCGTTAGTTTGTAGCCCAATAACCTTTTGTTCCTATCGTTGGCTTCACTCCTACTCTGTAGTTTGACAATCTCCGCACTGTCTTCTACGGCATTGCCACTGTTACCGCCAACATATACCTTTGGTAGCAATGAATTATTTTCGAGGATGTAACGGGCTATTCGATATAACGCTTGTAGTCTATCCCTTGAGAATGTTAGTTCTGAAAAATCTCTTCTATGCATAGTTCTAATGTGTAGAGTAAAACCGAAGGTTTCACTTCTAACTGAGTAGTCTATAGTAGGGTATTCAGTGCTATTACTATCCTCATAGACTATGATAACAGACTTAGAATCCATGTCTACTCTTCTCCCTTCATTAGGTGCTATAGAACGAACATCTATGAAATTAGGAGTCTCATTATGAGAACTAGTTATGTCTCCACTACTAACCAAGGCAGAGGCGGCACTTGCCCAATTATCACTAAGCAATCTAAGCATAAAAGTAACTTCATCCATTGCCGTTAATCGCCTCCCCAAGTTTCTTTGCTATTGCTATATCTGCTTGCTTCATGGCTTCTGCCATAACTGTTTCATCGGAAAAAGCAAAGTCCGCATAGATGCTATCTTTCAGCATCTCGTTTCTTTCATTCTCTCTATCTACAATATCTTGTATTAACTTCAGAATATTATCCATATCAATCACGAAATAAAGTAGACCATGTTTGCCTTGCCTTTCAGTATAGCGTTAGCCTCCTCTAGTAGAATATCGTGCTTGGCTTTCAAGTCTATGTTAGAACCACTTTCAGTAATCAGTATCGAATTGTCATCATGTCTTATCACTTCAGCCGCTACAATCTTAGTAGCCGCTTCATGTATAGGAGCAGGTACTCTTCCCTCACCAGCAACATATGTTACTCTGATAGCATGACTATTTAGATGAGGATAAGCCTGTAAAAAGAATATTTTTCCTTCGTCTCCTATAGTCCAATAGTCGCCCATTCTCCTTTGGTCTTGATTGTCAGTGAAACCAGTGACTGTACCATGAGTAGAAGATATCGTACAGTTCGTTCCGTCTTCACCCATCAATAAGGATGATATTATCACTGTTCTACTATCTTCGCTATCAGTAGTAGCATAGAAGAAGTCCGAGATGTTAACTGCGTTTCCAGTATCCTTGACCTCTTTAGCGGCAGTCTCACCAGTAAACTTAGCCGTCTTCATAGGGTATACTTCGTTAATTGCATCTACTATCTGACTAGCCGTAGTCTTAGCACCAAAGTTATCATAGAAGTCCCTAACACTATTGTTGGCTAGGTTTCGCACATTGAAAGTATAGGTTGTTGGGTTTCCCACTGTTAGGCTAATTGTCCAGTCACTGGTAGTAGCAGTATCGGGAACTTTGATTTTAGCGGTAGCCGAAGCCAAGTCTCTGTAATTATTACCTTGCCAAACTTCTAACCTAACGATTTTCTGAACCTTGGGATAAGACAACTGAACAAACCCAACATAGTCTTTGTATACTCCAATTGGGTAGTGTCCTTGTCTACGAGATTCAAAATTATGAAACTCGTCTTTGTGAATGATAGGCCTGTAAGAACTCTTAGTAGCATCGTCTATTTTTTCTTCTGCTCTCTTAATCAGTTTGCCTACTTCTGCTATCGTAGGAGTAGTAGAACTAGTAAAAGAATTAATTTGCAATAGATTAGATACATCTGTGTGTGTAGTGTAATATCCTAAGCCATTTGTGTAATTAGGATTTATAGAAGTAAAATCACTAGGGGAGGATACTTTGCCCATCTTACTCCACCATCGCCTTTAGTCTGTTATAGCCCATTTGTAATTTTAACACTTTCTTACCTAAATCAGTATTAGCGAATTTCTTCCCCTTAATACTACTACTATCTCTACCTGTAAGAGTTTTACCTGTAGGGTTTTTAATTTCAAATTCTTTAACGTCTATGTATCTCTCAGGTTCAAACCCAACCTTTGCAGTAAACATAGTCTCCGTTATATCATTTAGAGATTTATTGTCTACTTCTATTTCTACTGCGGTATTAATATCAAAGCCTTCCTGTCCGGGGGTTCTATACTCAGCATCATGCACAAAGATATTTTTTGATGGTGCTTTCATCGCACTGTTTATCCAAGTTTGTAGTTCTAAATCTGATGTCTCATCTTTCCATAGTTGGTATATATCCTTCTCATCCAGTTCTATGTTGTACTTATCTTCTATTTGGCTCAAGTTAGATGATAGACCAGTTAACTTTTTCATATATTCTTCTTTACCCTTTTTATCTGATTCAGGCTCAACGACTTCTTCAACATCAGTAGCACTTTCGGCTTCCTCTTGTTGTTCTCTTGCTTCTCTTGCTGAATCATCTTCAACTGCACTAGACATATCTTCAGAACCAGTTGTGAATCTCTCATCAAGAACGTTTTCTCCGTATTCCTCTTTGATGATATCGAAAACATCAAACCATGTTTTGATAATTACCTCCATCCTTCCGACCCTTCCTTCAACTCCTTCTTCTATTCCCCCTAATTGGCGAACAAAGGATTGCATTAATTTATCACTAT
>UEXM01003090.1_pt1 | contig 11028 bp, 12 predicted proteins | sample 1796661 | NCBI WGS metagenome assembly UEXM01 (sample SAMEA4772469, study PRJEB27181) | metagenome
AACTAACCTGGGCCCGTTGTCCTTCAAGCGATGCTTTATAAGCTATGTAGATAGATCCTTTATCCATTTATCTCTCCTTAGAAGTGTTCTATTACTTCATCTTCCACGGCTAGTAACCGTATGAAGACTTCTTTTTACCTTTTTTAGCTGGCTTTTTCTTTTTAGCAGGCTTCTTTTTGTACATTCCTTTCATTCCCATTTGATTTATACCTCCGCATTTCATAATAATTTATAGTACCTTAACTAATCTTATGGATCAACAGCTGGTCTAGTTATAACTGTAGCAACTCCATCTACAAACTTATGTCCGCCAGGAGAATAGTTTCCAGCTACTACTGTTTCGTCGCTTTCTACTATAATGTCACTAATATCGCAATCAGAAGATATAACATGTTCTATGATGCCTGTAGCCGTTTTATATACTGTAAAGTCCGCCATTATGTTGTGTTATCCATTGTTACATGCAGTTGCATGTGGGTGTGATTATAAGTTCCTGAAAAGTAAACTCTCCAATAAACAGTGCTTTGAGAAGTACTTAAACCTGTTATTTGCCCTTGATAAGTGTAAACATAGCCCCGGTATGTGCCGGCGTTCCAATAGATACTTGGTTCCCCACCAGACGCAGTTGTCCAATTAGAATTATCTAAAGAAAATTGCACTGACCCCCCGCTAACATTACCAAGAACTGCTGATAAAACTGCAGTATAAGAAGCATTGTTTCGTACATCAGTAATAGTAACGGGTACAAAAGAAGAGTTACTGCCTGTATAAATTGTACTACCACCAGCCCCTCTAATTGCAGAGCCATAACGTAGTAATGGTACTGCGGTAGAAGTACTTAAATGGTTATATATTTTAGAAGAAGTGTTAGCAAAAAACTTAACATTAAGTGTATCTACATTAATCCTTGCAGCATCTATTAACCCCGCACTTATTTTTGTAGCATTTAAGCTAACTATTTTTGCATCTTGAATAGTTGCGTCCGCAATAAGTGCATTAGTAACTTGTAGGTTGGCTATTTTAGCCGTGGTGATCTGTGCGTCACCTATTTTAGCTGTAGATATTGCGGCGTTATTTATACGTGCAGTGGTTATAGCTCCGTCTTGAATACGTGCGCTGTCTATAAAAACAGTGCCCCCACTTACAATGAAAGGTGCTGTACTAGAAGACCCATTCCAAATAGCAAACTTGTCTGCTTGAAACTGTACGTAGGACTGAGCCCCTGAACCACTGCTCGCGTTTGATCCAATGACCATACCAGCAGCTGACTTACTGCCATTGGACTCAGTTGCAACTTGCAGTACAAACATAGCATTTACATCACCGTTAAGATTAGCTGTGGTAGTATTTAAGGTGTTAACACTAGCAGTTAAAGTGTTGTTGTTGCTGGTAACGGTGCTACTAAGACTTGATAAAGAACTAGCAGTAGCACTTTGAGAATTTGTAACAGTAACAATATCTGCTTGTGCACTAGCCATAGCAGCAGTCAAAGTACTACCTGTAAAACTAGTAGCTCCAAATAAATTAACTAGGGTTGAATCACGTCCTGCTACCCAATCATTGTTTGATGTATTTCTTGTGTATATTTGACCGTCATCTGTATCAAACCAAATATCATTGGGTTGTAAAGCATCACCGTTTGTTCTAGTGCTAGGTTCGCTAGAACTTTTAATAATAGTTGCTGCTGTTGTACTTGTAGCTAATAAATTATACCCAGGTAAGTCTGCTAATGTTTCGCTAAGGGCGGTCATAGTCGCCCCTATATTTTCAACCGTTGTAGCACTGGCCATGTTTGAGTAAACGCCAGGAGTATTTGTTGTGCTTATAAATCTAACCCAATAGTAATAAGTTGAGTCATACTCCAAACCTTTATCTGTATATATAAAAGCATTAGTAGTTCCGACTAATACAGCACTACTTAAATCTTCATTTTGAGATCTCCATATTTCTGTAAACCCGTGGTTGCCATAAGGAGCAGTATTAGTAGATTGGTTCCAAGATAAAAGAACATCGGTAAATAAGCCACTAGCAGTAAGAGATGTAGGGGCTGGTGGCACTACAACGTCCCCAACTTCATCTGTAGCTGGGCCAAAGCCTGTTGCACCTGCAATATTTGGATTATAAGGGGCTTTAGCTAAATCTGTAGCTAACCCGCTGTCTATAAGCTCGCGTAAAGTTACGGCTCTGTCTAGTACATCCCCTCTTCTGCCAAGCCGCACTTCAAGCGCTTCTTTCATAGACTCTAAAGCAAGTTTAGTTTCGGTGTCTACTTGAGCCGGAATGTTCTTAATGGCTGGAACTTTAGTCTCGGCCATTAGTAATACTCAGGATATTTTTGTCTATAAGCTCCTCGTAGCTCATCCATAGATTCAGCTATTGCAATTTCATTGACTACTTTTGTAGAAGATACTTCTATTGAAAAAGTTGTAAATATTTGAGGGGGCAGCCTAAGAACTGGCTCAGATATATTGGTAGAATTTATGGTTACAGAACTGCCGGCAGCATTAACATAACTGCCTGAAACTGAATGTTGTGTACCAGAAAGAGTAATAGTTCCTGTATAAAACAAAGTGCCATCCCCATACACTTTTACTGTAACAGGAAAAGCTTCAGCATCTACTTTAACAAAACTCATGGCTGTGGGTTTTGGTAAAGTAAACTCTTTAGATTTCCAAATGTAGGTTTGATCTGTTGTACCACCTTGAAACTTTTTAATTTGGTTTGCAATAATTAAGTATGCATTGCCATCATCAGGATCAGTAAACGTGCCTCTAATAAGTGCGCTTGCAGTTAAAGTTGTAAAAGCTTTTTTTTCTGCTCTGGGATCAAATATAAAACCACCAAATCCAGAACCTGTATTATAAAAGCCTAAATATCTACCTTTCCACAAAGTAGCATTAATAGTACTTGGGTAGTAAGTAGATTGCCATTGATCGGGAGTAATTAGACCCTCAGTAATAATTTGTACGTCTGTACCCGCAGCTGCAACTAATCCATCGGGTCCAGCATAAAGAACATATTGTCCCATATCTACCATTGACGTTTTACTTAGACAAGCCTGAGAAGCTTCTATTCTTATTGCACTCATAGAAGCAGGGTCAGACCCTGCAACTAGATAGGGGCGGCTTTCTGTAGTAACAATAAGACCATTTCCTACAGCAGCTATTCCAACTATCGGATCTTCTAGTGTTATTCTATAGTTAATAGGCCAAGCATAAGGAACAAAAGCTTCGGAAAAACACAAACGTTTTCCAGTAAACCCTGCAAAAATACCATTTGGCAATGCTGTTAGACCCTTCATCGGACCATCGGGGTAAGTAGAGCTATCATCATCCGGCGGTGCAATCCAATAAGTTGAAGGTATAATTTCAGCTAAATCGGCATTTTTAGAGGTATCATCGTAACTAGTAGTTGCCATTGCAACTTCCGCAACAAACTGAAAAGCTGTTGTATTAGAGCCCGTATTAGATCTGTATATACGTTTTGTACCAGCACTAGAACCAAAATTGTTATTTGATTTAGCACCGGCTGTTGATAAATTACTTACTGTAATTACAGCGTTGTCATCAGTTGTGATCACTGTAGAAGCTGCCGATGGGGGTCCTTCTTCCCCATAGGAACTTACAAAGGTATAAACATAAGAAGTAGAAAAATCAGGTAATTGATCTGCAAGACCTTTAAATGTAGCACCATCACTAATAGTCCCCGACGTGCTTGCGCCCGTAGCTGATACTGGTACTTCTACAGTTAAAGTAGTTGCACTAGGTACAGTGGCTATTTTGTGTGTTTGGTTTATATCATCTGCTGGTACAGCGTTTTGAGCACCAAAGCCTGCAAGCGTTACATATTGACCTACCGCCGCACTGTGGTCACTGGCCGTGGTTACTGTCAACACTGATGAACTGCTGGACGTAGTTAAAGTAGCGTCAATTGATACCGGTGTTTTAATTGCAACGGCTGGTGTATTTGGTGGGGCTTCAATTCCCAACCTAAAAAATGCGTTAGGGTATACAGTTCCACCTATTACATTGGTGCTTCTTCCCATGCGAGGGAAGGATTGACCAGTCCAATAGACTGTATTGTTAGTGTCGCCGGCGATTGGACCAGGTACAACGTCTACGTCGTCATCGAACTGTAGCCATTGTGTATCTGTGTATTTGTAAATACTTTTTCTATTAGAATTAGATAAAGTAGTTACATCTGCTTTTGGGTTTACAACTGTATCATCAGTTATAGGGGTTAAACGTTGACTTTCTAAGTTAACGTTTGAAGCTGTTTGGGCTAGGGTGTCTTCTAGTAATCTAGGTGAGACCTGCGGAGCAATTCCACCAAACTGGATAAGTTTAAAATACGCCATATCATCTTAGATTATACACAATTATGCTGGCGATTGCGGACACTCCAATCCAAAAAAGTCTTTCAAACATGTTTATCCCCTTAGAATTTACAATTGCTTTTTGTTCTACAGTTTCTACTCTGTTTTCTAAACGATCCATTCGCATAATAAATCTGTCATTTTGTTTTAAAACTGTTGTTACCCTTTCTTCTATACGAGCAATAGCGACTATTGCATCAGCTAATTTATCAATTTTAGTATCTAATTTATCTAATCTATTTGATACGTCGTCGATCATTTGTAACTCCATATGTGAGGGCGCGGGCGCGTTGCCTCTGCTTCAAGGGTGTCGAGATGGATAAACCTGCTATCACCATGCTGTTTTACTCCTAACCCTGTAATACCATGTTTTAGGGCTACTTCAATTAATGTTAAAGCGTCCTTGCCACGTATTAGTATATCTATTGCTTTACCAGAAGCATGGGCCCCTGGTGTTTTTTTCTTGGCTTCTATTGGATGAGTTTTATCTCTATAAGCACTAGTTACAACAAAAGGCACTCCTACCTCTTCTCGTATTATATCCAGTTTTTGCATGAAGTCATCATCCATTTCACACAAACCAGTGTGTTTACACTTTACTTCATCTTCAGTAAAGTACTTCCAGTTATTCTTCTTTTTCCACATGTTTTACTTTGTCTTCCTTAAGAAACACTTTAAGTTCTTCAGATATTACTTTTTGTGCCGCTTGATTAACTTTTAAATCATAAGAAATTTTAGCAATATCTTGTTGTAATTTAACAAGCATATTAAAACCTTCTATTGTTCTTGGGGTTAAGTCTTCAATTTTATATTCTAAACCATCAAAATTAACGGTTTTTAGTTCGTTGTCATTCATAAATTACTCCTTAATTTAATCTTCTTTTTTGTCAGATGTGTTTGACGCTCCAAAATAAAATGATATCACAGCACTAGCTAATCCTCCAAGATATCCAAGAACTAAATTAATAAGGGCCTCAGAATTTTGTTCTGGTGGCTGTAGAGTTACTAAAAATATATAACCCATAAATCCGCCCACAACAGCAATGCCCATTACTCTGGCTGTCCAGTCTTTATTAAACTTTGCTCTAGCATCTTGTTTGTCTGCTGTTTCTAAAGCAAAAATGTCAACCTCTAGTTCTTTCATTTGAACTTCAAATTGTTTTTCAGCTTTTTTAAGTTCAAGCATTTGTTCTGGACTTGCGGTTTGTATTGCCTGACTAATTGCTTTAGGTTCTGGAGCACACCCAAGAACTTGTGCAACGACTGAAGCCGCTTGCCCACCTAAAGGCCCACCTAATGCAGATCCTAGTGTTGGTGCAACTGCACCTATTACGTTCTTAATTAAATTAAACTTCATGTTTACTCCTTGTTATAAATTAGTTAGCTGCAATATATGTTTTGCCTGTTGCTATTGCACTTGTATAGCTAGACTTATCTGATGAGTCTCCTACTACATCAGGTTCTGTATAAGCCAAGATAAGTTCAAGATGGTCTACATTTCTTTGTACCATATTGTTTTTTTCTTCTTGGGTTAGCCCAACAATAGAATGTGTACCATTATTGATGTCGTTGATAAGCGTTACGCTATGCATTCCTGCTGTCAATATTTCTGCTACTGTTTGTGCCATGTTATCCCTCTAGTGTCTCTATTCTTGCTTGTAAAGCATCGTTTTTAGCAGATAGTTCTTTGACTGCATTTATTAAGTACCAAGTTAAATTATCAGGGTTTACACCTTTAACACCTGTAGTTTCTGTTTTTACAACTTCAGGTAATATTTCTTCTATTTCCTGTGCTATCACACCAATTTGTGTTCCTTCTTTTGTTACTACCGCAGCTCCTGCATTTTCAAAATCTGTTATTTCTTCTTCTGTTCTATATTCAAAGTTTCTAACCTGTATTTGATTTATTTTTTCTAGTCCAATATCGTTATTTACAATATTCTTTTTTATTCTTCTATCAGAAGTAGTTGACCAACTAGAAGAATTGTTACCTTGATAAACTCCACCACCATTAGGATCAATCCATCCTGTGCTACCGCCTTTGCCAGATGCAGTTCTTGTTGTTATGCAAAGCGTATTCCAATCACTGTTTGATGCTGAGTTTGCACCATAACCAATATGTATATTTCTCGTGCCATCTGCATAACGACCTGCATGATAGCCAATTGCAACATTGTAATATCTGCCATTTGCACTCTCTCCTGCGTTAGTTCCTATTGCAGTGTTTCCTATTCCTGTAACTTCATTCCCTAATGCATTTATGCCCATTGCGACATGATCTGTACCAGTTGTGCAAGCACCAAGAGCAGAACGACCTACACCTACATTAAAATTTCCTGTTGTATTAGCATCTAAACAGTTTTCACCAACTGCGATATTATATTCGCCGCTTGTATTTGAATTTAATGCTTGTGAACCAACTGCTGTGTTATATGAACCTGTATTTGCTAATAAAGCACCATAACCAACCGCTGTATTAGTTCCCCCCGTAACATTAGCATATAATGCTCCAAAACCTAACGCAGTGTTACTTGTTCCTGTGGTGTTTGCTATTAATGCACTAAAACCAACTGCTGTGTTGTTAGATGCTGTGGTGTTTGCTTGCAAAGCATTAGAACCAACAGCCGTGTTGTTTGCACCTGTGGTGGTTGCTTGTAAAGTCACGTACCCAAGTGCTGTGTTGTTACTTGCTGTTGTAAGCAATTTTAATGATTCCTTGCCTAGTGATACATTGTAATTGCCTGTAGTGTTCGTTATTTGGCTTTTTGTCCCTATCGCCACATTGTGGGCTCCTGTGGTTATTGCTAAACCTGCATCTTGACCAACCGCTGTATTATTAGAGCCTGTGGTGGTTGCTGTTAAAGCTTGAGACCCTATTGCTGTATTATTAGCTGCTGTTGTGTTAGCGTCTAAAGCTGCAAAACCAACTGCGACATTATTATCACCAGTAGTAAGTGCAGCAAAAACATCTACCCCAACACCAGTATTGTAATTAGCACCATCAATAGTTCCTGTAGCATCATCACCAACCATAAAGGATGAAGTACCAAAGGTTTTAAATGTAGGACCACCTGCAGGTGCATCTTCCCAAGCTACGCCTGAGCCTGTGGATGTTAGAAGCTGTCCGTCAGTACCTTGACCGCCATTGATTTTAAAATTTTGTCCGTCTACCAATGGGCTTGTAACTGAGGTGGCAATCGTTACAGCATTTTCTATCTTTGCGCCTGTAACTGCATCATCCGCAATCTTAGCCGTAGCGACACTGCTGTCTGCTAGGAGTTCACTTGGTATTACTGTGTTTGCCATTATGTTATCTCATCCCATTGTTGATCTGTTTCGTTCCATGTATATCTTTTATTGTCATTAGGTTTTTCCACTGGTGGATTCCATAAACAAGTATCTTCGTCTAATGTCCATGAAGGATAGGGTTGTTGCAGGTAGAAAGCATCTTTTTCTGCATCATATACACCACCTATAGATGCAAAGTTTTTTCTTAAAGGTGTTCCACCATCTGTATGTACACCACCTATTGTATTGTAACTTGTTTGAATCCACTTACCTGATTCGTGATCTATGTAACTATCTACAAAATCTTGATCTGCAACTATTACATTGGTTACTATTCCGTTTTTTACTTTTGCAAAATGTGCCATTATCCTGTGTATGTTCCTGAACTTGTAAATTTAACTATTTTGTAATCACCACTTGTTGTAACTGTAGGTGAGCCTGTTGTTGTACCACTATAATTAGCTGTTGGTATTTTTAATATCACGATACCTGAACCACCATTTGCACCATTACCACTACTACCAAAATATCCACCGCCACCTGTTCCAGTGTTTGCACCGCCTGCCACTGGACTTGCTCCATTTGTAGTATTACCACCATGACCGCCTAAAGCGTATGTAACCGAAGAACCAGTAATACTTGTCGCAACACCTGCACCACCAATCTCATTATCAGAGCCGCTAGCAGTACCGCCTGCACCGCCACCTGCAGCAGCAGGTACATATGGATTACCGCTATAGACACCACCATCATATCCTTGACCTGTTGTTCCTGAGCCTGCAGGAGTGTAAAGATATGCACCACCGCCACCACAACCACCATCTTTGTTGTTTGAACCTTGTCTATCTCCGCCCTCACCGCCACCATTTGATGTAATGGTCGTTAAACCTGAGCCTGAGATTAATGAGTTTCCGCCCACTGCATTTGAGCCACCTGCACCCACTGTAATTGTATAAACTGTGGTTGGATTGGCTGTCATTGCTGTTTCAGCACTTGCACCACGCCCTGAGTTTTCACCAGTTACAGATGAACGATAACCACCCCCACCTGCACCACCTGCTGCATCACTAAAAGCACCTGTTCCACCTGCACCACCACCTGCAACTACAACATATTGAATTGTGTATGGGTAAGCTGATACATTTATTTGATTCCACTGAGAACCTTGATAAACCTCTGTTTTACTTTCAGTTTCGTTATACCTCATCATGCCGTTTGCAGCACTTGGTCTTTGTGCGGTAGTTCCACTTGGTAGCTGTAAATACGCAGTCATTTCGCCTGCATCTATGTATGTATTTTTAATTAATAGGTGTGGTGACCCTGTGGTATCTGCACCCGACCAAATTTTAAATTGATTTGTATTATGATCGTAGCTTATTTCTCCTGCAAGACCTTGTTGGTCTGCAAAATATAATCCTGAAAAATCATCATTATCTGCGACTATTTTTATGAAAGCGTTTGTAGATGTATCAGATACTTCTAATTTTACTGCAGGTGATGTAGTTCCAATCCCAACACGGTTGTTTGTTGCATCTACTTTAAGAGTAGATGTATCAACTGTAAGGTCTGCTAATGTTATGCCTGTTGAAGTGCTATCTATTTTTGCAGAAGTAATCGCATCATCCGCAATCGCTGCAGTGGTTACTGCATCGTCCGCTATAACTCTTGATGTGATCTTAGTGTTTGCCATTTATTAATCCTGCGGTAGTGGGTTATCTGTTTTAATCTGTGCAATCTTATCTTTCCATGTAGTAGTGCTATTGACTGCATCCCAATATTGCATATCCATTTGTTCTTCTAAAGATGGATATAATTTTTTTCTTGTTTCGTGTACTACTGCAATTGCATTTAATTTAGTATTTATGCTTTTAATATCATTAAATTTACTATCGTTCATATTAGTATCGTTATGACTAGATATTTGTGCTTCTGTCATTGCATAGATTTGTGTGTAAGTTAAATTTGCCATTAGTTTGCTAGTCCTTTATCTGCATAGTAGTCGTATATCTTTTGTCTATCTGCGCTTGACATTTCAGTGTTTGTTGCACCCCAAGCAAAGATACCTGCGTTTAGATACTCATTACTCCAAGAGCTTGTTCCTATTGTTACTGTGCTATTGTTATCTGTTAATTCAAATGACATATTGTTTCCACTAATTGCATGATTTTCAGAAACAGTGTTGCCGTTTTCATGTTTGTAAATATGTACCTCTGAATTTCCACCATTAGGTTTAAATGTAAAAATTAATATGTATGCTTCACTAATTGTTGCGTTGACTGGAACTGCATTTGAAGCGGTAACTTGCCAATTACTTAAATTTTCTCCATAAAAATTGTAATTAGTTGAAGCACCGTTGTGTCTGATTATTTGATAACTAACCGAATTTTGCAGAGAGCCTAAATATGTTGCATAAGTATTGTTTGTTTTTTTGTTTGTAGTTACAAAGAAAAATGTACAAGCGTTGCCTGTAGTAAAAGGTAAATTTGGAAGTACGCCAGCTGCATAGGTAATAGTATTGTTTCCAAATGCTTCAAAGTATGTATTTCCAGCAAGTGTTCCTTTGTGTGTTGTGGCGGTGTCTAGTGTTCCAGTTCTATTATTACCACTTAAATCTGCAACTGTGGTACTAGATATTCCACCTGTTACATCAGCCCACACTTGTAATCCGCTTATAGTTGTTAAATCTTGCGGATCAGTTTTTAGATTTAACCAAGCACTACCAATATATGCTTCTAGTTTTGTGTTAGTAGTATTGTATCTAATCATTCCAGTAGCAGCTGTTGGCTTTTGTGCGGTTGTACCATTTGGTACTTTTAATGAACCTGTCGTGCCTACAACTAAATTTGTATTGTCAAAAGTAAGATTAGCTTCGCCCTCTAAGGTGTTAGCTGTTCCGCTACCAGTAATTAATCTATTATCAGCGTTGTTGTTAATGGTTGTACCACTTACAGTTGCAAAAGATAATGTGCCTGAGCCGTTGGTTGATATAACTTGTCCGTTAGAACCATCCGCTGCTGGAAGCACCCATATCTTATCTGCTGATAAGGCGGGAGCTTCAAAGCCTACATAGTTAGATCCTTCGTAGAACCTTAGTTCATTGTTGTTACCACCAACAGATAAGTGACCGCCAGTAGTAACATCACTGGTAAAAGTAACTTTCTCATTAGAGTCAATAGTAATTGCTGTTGCGTCTGCACTTGTGCTAATTGAGGTGGCTGATTCTAAAACATCAGACACCAAAGATTTCTTCAATGCACTGTCTGTAGCATCGAAGATCATAAAGTGGTCCGCACCTACAGCTGTAACTTGTGTTAAGCCTGACACGAAAGATGCCGGTAAGGTGTTTACTTCTGTTTGAGTAAAGG
>UEXM01003092.1_pt1 | contig 11024 bp, 15 predicted proteins | sample 1796661 | NCBI WGS metagenome assembly UEXM01 (sample SAMEA4772469, study PRJEB27181) | metagenome
ACATCGTCTGGTATGGGTGGCCGTATGCGTTCGGTAAACCCATACCGCACGTTGTCCAACATGCCGACACAGTTTGGTAGGTCTGTCGGAAGCTCTGGCAAATCTACCTTGTATGGAAAACCAAAACGTGTGAGGCGCAGGTAATGGCAACAGTACGAGTCCGCAAACTAGCTGGCAAAACCAAGTCTGCCAACATGCAACACGCCACATGCCCATGTGCAATGCGAGGATCGAATGGCAAAAAGAGCACCAAAAAAACCAGCCAAGCGTGACGCCTGTTACCACAAGGTGAAGTCTCGCTACACCAAATGGCCCTCGGCTTACGCATCAGGAGCTTTGGTTAAATGCAGAAAAGTTGGTGCAAAGAACTGGGGTAATTCAAAGAAGAAGTAATGGCAGGTGACAGTCTCAAACAATGGTTCGGCAGGAACAACGGTAAAGGATGGATTGACTGCAAGACAGGCAAGCCATGTGGCCGTAAGTCTGCAAAGAAATCTAAGCGGGCATACCCAGCTTGCCGTCCAACCAAAGCACAATGCACGTCTGCGGCTCGGAAAAAAACTGGCGCAGCCAGAATAAGTTGGAAAAAGAAATGATGTGTCCTCGATGCGGTAGCGAAAAACAAGTTCATGTCCACGGCCACACACAGTGTGGCTTCTGCCATTTAGTAGTAGAAGAGTGTTGCCAAGGAGAAGTCTGTGAGGTTGCCCCGCCTTTGCCTAGCGGCACGGCGGAGTGCTCATGCGGAGGTATTGGTGAGTGCCAATGTTAAAAACACTAAAACTATTAATCACTGACCAATACTTTCTTCAAGAGTCGTTAGCAAAATTCTTCCGCGACAAATTCAAAGCTAACTGCACCATCGGCGACCACCCATTCTTCGACAAGATGAGCTTGCCCGCAACGCCAGACTTGGAAGCAAACTTCCCAGACATCCGTGAAGAAGCAATAGAAGTTCTCAAGCGGTATGACGAGATCACTCCGTTCCAACAGATAAGCCCAGACCAAAACTGTTTGTCAAACGATGACCGCTGGAAAATGTTTTTCCTCAAGGCCACGAACATTCGTTTCGAGAAGAACTTAGCCATGATGCCAAAGACTGCGTCTGTACTAGACCGCAATCCAGAAATCTGCTCCGCTTACCTCTCCATCCTTGGCCCTCAAAAACACTTGCCCCCACACTGCGGCCCGTGGGCTGGCATACTCCGCGCACACCTTGGCCTCATCATCCCAGACACAGAGCGTTGTTTCATTCGTGTAGCAAATCAAAACTACCACTGGAAAAACGGTGAGGTCGTTTACTTCGATGACACATATGAGCATGAAGCCTTCAATAACACAGACGAAATTCGCGTTGTCCTATTCATGGACATCTTCAGACCCATGCGGTTTCCTTACAACGTGCTAAACAATTTCCTTCTCTTCATTGCTCGTCACTTGCCTTACGTCAAGGTTCCCCTCCAACGTCACAGAGAGTGGGAAAAAACATTCCACAAAGACTCCAATGAACTGCACAAAGTGTAATGGAAAGACCAAGGTCTACAACTCCAGACCTAGCGGCGACAACACAATCCGAAGAAACAGGGAGTGCCTCACCTGCTCATATCGTGAAGCATCAGTTGAGACTTGGGTATCGCAGACGCAAACAGCGAAGCCAAAGGAAGCACCAAAACCCAAACTGGTTCAGAACTCAAACCCTAAGAAAAAGAAAAGAACTGCACCGTCTAAACAAGCGATCACCTTTGCGGATACCGCTCTTCTGACAGACGAACAAGTCGAAGAACTAATGTTCAGCGAGCGCATACGCTTCGATGAAGATGAGCTGTAGGACGACTGAAACCACCCACATTTGGTAGGTTACGGTATGGAACCAATCACAATACTCATGTCCAGTTACTCAGCAATCAAAGCTGGGGTCACGGCTGGAAAAGAAATTCATTCATTGGCCAAGCACATTGGCTCGATGTTCGATGCCATTGATGACATCCGCAATGACCACAACAAGGCCAAAAGCAATCCACTTCGCTCGGCTAACGAAGAAGCGATGGAAACTTTTATTGCAAAGAAAAAAGCCGAAGACCTTGAGCACAATCTCAGACAGATAGTGATAGCGACCCGTGGCTATAATGGCTGGAGCGAACTCCAGAAGCTACGCGCAGACATAAGAAACCAACGCGCAGAAGATTTGAAAAAAAGAAAAAAAGCGAGAGCCGAAACCATAGAAAATCTTTGGACGGCTGTCGCTATACTTTTAGGAATTACTATCTTGGGGGGAGTCATCTTCGGTGGTCTCTGGTTCGCTCGTCAGCGCGGCATCGTCTGACTTACTCCGCTCTGCAACATTAACTACAGCCCTCGTAACCCAACCAGTATCATCCAAAGATTTCCTCAAGACATTCATGGTCGTCACCGCACCTTGCGCCTCAGTCACGGCATCTGTGAAGCCGATCTCCGAGCCTACAATCTTGTCGTCTTCTTCAAGTAAAAACAACTCAGCGACCTTAATAACTTTCAATGCCATTGGTTTGATCCTTCTTCAAAATTGACAGGGTCATACATGTTTACGACAAGGTCAATAATCCCTTCCAGTTCAGCCCAAACAACACCGTCTTGGTCAGCCGCATCCTGTCTTCGCAACAGACACTCAAGAACCATTTTCCTAACTTCCATTATTTCTTTTATATCGTTGTCGCTCAAGGTTAAGTCCTCACCTGTGTCTGATACTATCTCTATTCCCTTGTAAGTCATTTCTATAACTCTTTCGTGTTAAAACGGTAAACTAAGGGTGTCATCTGTGCAATACAAAAAGACACCCAACGAAGATCAGAATCACTTGATTCGTGTCAGGAACGTGTCAGCAGACACCTCTAAGAGACCAGATGAACTGCTAACACTAACCTGTTGGCGTGTAATTTCTTTTGATTGGTGTGTGAATGACATCGAAAGTTGTCAATTTTACCCTTACCAAGGGGTTAAAAGGGCTTTCGTGTCAGACTGCCAACCTGTCATAACCTCCTGTCTTTCTTCTATTTAATAGGACTTTCGCGCTTGCGAAACTTATGCCGCGTGTCACAGACGTGTCAACAGACCCAAGGAGTTCTACCGTACTCTTTAGCGCGTCTGGCGCAAGATGCGCGTAACGCATGACCATCGCAATAGTCGAGTGACCCAGCAACTTCTGAACAGCTTTAAGGCTTGCACCTTTCTGCACCAAGAGGCTTGCATAGGTATGTCGACAATCATGCGGATGGAAGTTATCTCCATCCTCAATCCAGTTCTTTACACCTGCATCCTCACAACCCACATGCCAGAAACTATAGAAGTTAGTTCTTTCCCAAGCCGTGCCTGTGTAAGTAGGAAAGACAACTCCAGTTCCACGCGCACCCATCGCATCCAAAGCAATCTTGGGCAGTGGGATACGCCTAACATGTCGCTTCTTCAGCCTGCCTTTGTAGCTGATAACTTCAGCAACAATAGTGCCATCAGCTTCCGTCTGTACCTGACGCCACTGCAATGACAGCATCTCACCAATACGCATACCAGTGTAGAACAGTACCACTACCATATCCCTGATACGATCAGGCATGTACTCTATCAGTTCATCCCTCTGATCTTCGGTAAGATAGACAGTCCGCTTGTCATCATACACTGGCTTCACCACAGTAAACTCTGGGTACGCCAGCCCATGACCTTTGGCATGAGACTGGATAGCCGAGAAGGTCTGCAACCTTCTCGCCACTGCATTGGCAGCCAACGGCTTCTTCTTCGCTGGCATCTGCGACCACTCAACCACCTCAAGCAAACTGAGACGGCTAAAGTTTTTCTCTCCAAGACTTTTGGCTAACAGACTTCCATTGGATTGATCTGTCTTCCCAGGCTTTGAGGGTCTGTTCAGAAACGCATTGACCGCATACCCGACACTATTCTTGTCTTTGTTCTTCGACATTGTGTTCGGCTTCAAGTCGCCGTTCAATGCCTTGTGAAGTATGCGTCCCATCTCGTCTGTTGCCAGCACCTTCTGATGCTTGCGAAAACCAGTGCTTGTTCTGATCCTGACCCTGTTACCATCCTTGTCGGTCACAGTTCCAATGACATGCCAAAACCCGTCTCGCTCTTTTAGATTAATCGGCATCGTCTCCCCCTATCTTCTCGTATAAGTGCCGCCAAGGACACTCGACGCTATCATCGAACTCGACATGCCAAGACTTCGGCAATCCACCAGTCAATACTCGGTAGGCATCGTCGTCGATTGTCTCGTACTGTCGAGCCATTCGCGCCATAATCTCGCCACGTTTATTAACACCCAGCTTCTTTGCTATCCCCCTGACATGAACCTTCGCGGTGTTCTGGCTGACGCCCATCCGCTTGGCTATCTCAATATTACTCTGGCCATGCAACAACATTTGCAATGCCGCATGTTGCTTGGGTGTAAACCTATGTAGGTCATCCCAGACTCCAGCTTCGACATCTTCTGCATGACTTGCTTTGACCTGCGCTCTAACCGCTTGTGCGGCCATTAACTGGTCTATCTTAAATTCTATCCGATCTAACTGCGCGTTCATGGTCTCCTCCAAAACTTTCTCCAAACCATCTTGTTGCACTTTCAACCCCTTTTGAATGGGCTTTTGAGCTGACATAAATAACTTTACCTTCCGAAAAAAGTCTTTGAGGGGGAGCGCAAATCCAATCTGCATCACCAAATACTTTTGTGTAAGTTGGTTTACCATCGTAAATATTATTAATGCTCATAAGAATAACTCCCTTTCTTTTGACGTGCCTCACCATGAGGCGAATTGCATCGCAAGCGAAAACCATTTTCGCATGTCGAACTTATGGTGCTGTCAGAGAGGATTGAACTCTCGGCCTCGTCCTTACCAAGGACGCGCTCTACCACTGAGCTATGACAGCACATGTATTGTATCTAATACACCAGATGAACTATGTCAACCGCCATCAGGAAAATAATTTCTCTATGCGGAAACATAAGTCTTTGAAGTTATCTGTCTCAAAGATCATCGAGCCGTTGATGTCTACAGACACGCCCTCGTTCTCGACCACCGACTTTCCAGTGCCATCCACATGACACAGCATATAGTGCTTAGTCTTACGGAAACCCACAATATAGTAGCTATTATCAGGCGTATCTTTCAAGACGTCATCAACCCAAGTCCCAGCGATCTGCATCACGCCTTTCTCCTTGGAATCAAACCCAGTCACAGACTTAACCCAATATAGTTTCTTGGATTTTCCAAACCTACGCTTCTTTGGTGGGTGTGACACCTTGGTACTGGCCTTCACTCTATCGGCCACACCATCCAGATTGTCTTTCATGGCCAGCGCACTCAACTCGAACATCAAGTCTGTCTTCTCAGCCTTACTCATGGCCTTGTACATACCAACAACTGTTTCAACTACACTCATCACACGCCTCCCACATAAATGGCCTTCCGGCCTTTCCGATACTCACTCAACGGCATCACCAATTCTTCTGGCTCCTCGTCTGGTTCCATGCCGCTCTCGATTTGATTGCGTCTCAAGTCTGCAAAGACATTATCAATCTCTGCTTGAGCCTCTGCTTCGGTAGCAAAGACTTCGACGTCACCAGACGCTCCACCCCACGCTTGCCACCCTTCACACATGGTGTCGTATACAACTACATAAGCCATTACACATCTCCTTCCATTTCAGAAACATCTTCCAGCGTCCAGTCGTGTCCTCTATCAACTTGAACCCAATCAACAGTCCCATCACCGCCTGAGTCAGCGGCTAGTTGCCATGCCTCGGCTTCGTTACGAGCCTCGACAACAGCCTCATATCCCACATCCATTGTGGCTTTTACTTTGAACTTAGGCATCACTCATCTCCCTCATCTAACTTGACCTTGATGTTGGCATCGGTGTGTATCATACGATTTTTGGGTACGATCCTTACGTCTGCGTCATAGAAAAAGTTGGACAAAGACCTATCAAGGTCTTGGCACTTATCATCCAGCGCACGATTAACTTGCCGCTCTACATTTTCGTACAACACCAGCTTCATCTGCTCCATGTCCACTGGCCTCCGATCAATCTGCTTCTTGTGTTCTTCTAAAGCAGTAGCAATGTCACTGAGTCTGGCCCTAACGTCTGCCATCTGGTCGTGATACGTCACCATGAAGTGCTGCAAAGTACGCCGCACCTCCTTAATCTCAGCTTGCATATCAGCCCTTGCATGAGCCGCGTTCATTGTAAGTTTCTCAGTCATCACTCATCTCCCTCCCATTCATCCTTGGGCATGATGGATGTCTCGCCATCACAGTCGTGACACCACTTGTCCACGCCGCCCTCTTCATCACCATCGAACCAGCACCTCTGCCAGTTCGCCCAGAATTTGTTGGTGTGCCAACGCTCACCGCCACACTTCACACAGACGTACGGCTCTGCCTCGAAGACCCAAGCGTGTTCAGCCATTGTCAGCCTCCTTCACAGCAACGAACCGACGACGACCAGACTCGTCAATGTGAGCCAGCTTCGTCTGCATGAACTCACCAAGCAGACGTCGCAACTCAGCACTGTCTGAAGCACCGTGCTTGTACACAAACCCAGCACCCTCAAGCACATCGCCCATGTACCTGCCCACCGTATGCACAACCTCATCGAACTGATCTGGCGTGAACACTGCATCAATCTGCTCAAGCACTGGCATCTTGCTCAACACACTCAGCTTGATGTCAATCACAGACTTGCTTGCCGCAGACGGTGTTTGCGCCGACGGCTGCATTTGCCTATACTGTTCTCGTGAGGTTGATGGCCACGTCTTGGTTGTTGACTTGGCAGACGCACGTTTTGCTGTGGTTGGTTGAACGTGCGTCTGTCTCCTATCGAGGAAGGCCGGAATATCCGGCACTTCACTCTTCTTCTTCACTCCATATGCTTCCAATGACTTGCTTGTAATCGAGTCTACGATTTTCTTTGCGTCTGACATGTATGTCTCCTATGCCGCATGGGTTTGTTTGGTACGAAAGAACCCAGAATACTCTGGGTTCTTGTAGTGAAAGTATCGGGCGTAATAAGCCCTGTGATTGTTCGACAACTTGAACTCACCACCAGTCTCAATCTCCGTGTGCCATCTGATGCGCTCGAAGATTGCATTGGCTGAGTAATTGGAGTATCCACGTCCGATAACATCGAACGTGAACTCCTCGAACAACTCGTAAACGTGGGGGTTCTCATTGTGGAACTCCCACCACTTGCGCTTTAGTCCGTCAGTCATACAAGCCACCCGAACAGCCGCTTCCACAATGACGGTGTCTCCACTACTGGCTGTGACATTGGCACGTCTGCAACCAACGGCTTGACCTTCGGCGGACGACCACGACGCTTACCGTTGGCTGTCAGCTTTGACTCTTTGACCACTGTCAGCTTTGTCTTTGGCGGACGACCCAAACGCTTGCCATTCTTGGATAGGCTTGGCTTCTTTGCTACTGAACTCATTTTCAATCTCCATACATATGCGACGAACCTCGTCGCGGTTGGTGGAACGAACACCTCGTTCCTTCACACGGCGACCCACAGCTAACCAAAAGCTGTAGTGCCACCCCCTTCTTGGCCACAGCACACGCCAATGCGTATGAACCATGACCGTGCTGGGTCTGGTTGGCCGCCTCACTCACGAGACCGCCATCAATTTTGAGTTATCAATCTGGAAACGCTCACCCAACAGGATGCGGCTCAACTGATCCATCGCTGAACCAGCCAAGTCATCAACACTGCTGACCACTGCATACTTCGGGTAGAAATACTCCACTGCATCTGTAAGGATGCCGATACCAACAAGGTCTGTGCCGTCCTTGCTGATCTTCTCAGTCACCTGACGCAGGTACTCGTCTTGACTATGACCATTAAAGGCTGGCTGTCCCGCACTCAGAACCATCATCACCTTGCGCTTCTCAGGACGCACCGCCAGACGCTCATATGCCTGTTCGACACACTCGCCATCCGAGTTACAGCCCCCAACACACCCAGAGATTGATGCCATCGCACCCTTGGCCTCGAACAAACGCTCGTGAAACGCCTTGAAGACCCACATATCAATCGGGTCTTTGCGAGCGTATAGGTGATTGTCTTGCGTAGCGTGATGCACCTCATGTGGCATTGGCCGCACGTTGTTGAAGCCCAGCACCTCGTAGGCAACACCAGTCTTGTCAACTGCTTCAGCAATCGCCATCGCACACTGCTGTGCAACCCAAGCTTTGCTTCCACCCATAGAGCCAGACAAGTCGACCAACACAGTGAACGCAGTGTCAATCTCACGTCTGTCCTCTCGCTCCTTGAACACATTGCGACTGCCATTGAACGCACCGACTAGACGCTTGCTGTCCAGCCGACCATCCTCTTTGCCGTAGTCCCAATCTCTCGCCATCTTGGCGGCCAAGGCACGTTCCAGCTTGCGACGCATGACGTTGACCTGACCATTCATCCTGCTCAAAGACCTGTCATAAGTACCCGCATCACTCAGACGAAGTTTGCGAGACAGGCGTGTCTTGCCCTTGCGAGTGTGCCATTCGTCATGTGCCGTACTTAGTGGCGTGTAACTGCCATGCGTGTTGCCAGCAATCCTCTCGTTACTGGCTATCTTGCCACGCACAATCTCGCCAACGTCAAAGTTCTTGTAGACATTGTCACCAGTCGCACCTGAGTCTGGCGCAACGGTGTCACTGCCTACGCTTGTTCCGTCTCCGTCTCCGTCTTCGGACTTATCTTCACCTTCAGACCCTGCGGATCGACCCCCAATATCTTCGCCGCTTCCATCATCGCTGGCCAAAGGTTGCGCTTCTTTCCCTCCGCAGTCGTCGTCAGGGTTATCACCAACTCCGTGTCCATCGCCATCACCTTCCCCTCCAGAGCCTTTGCTCGACCCAGCTCCGTCGCCTTCCTCTCGCTCGTCCTTATAATCTCCATCTCGTATCTCCTTCTCCACAATCTTGGCTAATGTGATGACGTCTGCTGTGTTCTTGCATCCGTCGAGTGCGGCAAGCCACAATGGCAACTGCCGCTGTATGTCATCGGGCAACAGGTCAATGCACTGCTGGTTGCTGTCGCCTCCGTAGTCCTTGCGTCCTTCCCATGTCAGAGCCACAGCAGTGATGAACACATCGTCTTGCAGACGTGGATCACCAGCCTTGATCTCATTCAGGAACTCCGAGTTGACCGCAGACGAAACAGCCTTGAGATTTTCGGCTGCGCCTGGGTACTCGTCCATGACACGACGCTCCAGCCAGACGTCTTCCAGTGCGTTGTGAACCGAACGCACCAGCTCGTTGCCATTGCTGGCTCGGACGAACTCTCCCAGTGCCTCGAAGTCTGTGTGCCTGACATGCCCAGCTTCGTGGTCAACGTAGCCACGCATGATGTCTGCATCTCCATCGCTCACGTCTGCGTTGTGATCCAGCGTGGGCAGGATGATAGTTCCCCCATCAGTCGCCGCACCATCACCTTGGAACACGACGCGAACGTCGTGCTTGCGTCCGAAGACAGTTGAAGTCTTGCCAATCTCGTGGCTGAACAATTTACCTTTCATGCTTGCCTCCTATTTGAATGTGCGGTTTGAGATGCCCTTGAGTACGGCTTTGTCTTGCATCGACGCCGAACCAAGGATTGTCATTTCGAGTGCGTCTTTCATGGCCTTCTTGTCGTCATCCATGAATGACTGGAACGCCACGAACGCTTGGGCAAACGCCAAGAATGTCCTCGGCGAGATGGGTTGCAGTACCTTGCTGGACGTGAACGCTTCGAGATGCTCGGTGATGTACTTGCAAATCTGGTCAAGCACGTCTGGCTTGATGCTCGGTTGCTCGGACTTGATGAGGTCACGACGTTGCTTGTCGGTCATGTAGTCGACCTCAATCCACACCTTGAACCTGTTCAAGAACGCCATCGACTGCACTCTCGCACCCTGATACATCCCGAACTCGTCACCCTGACCAACCGTGTTGCCTGTGGCAAAGGCACGATAAGCTGGGTGAGGCATGACCAAACGGCCACCGTCCTCGGCAAGCACAAGGCCACCACCCTCGAACTTGCGCTGCATCACATACGCAATGTCTGGCCGCATGAAGTCAGCCTCGTCATAGCAAGCAATGCAGGGGTTCTTGAGCATCTGAGGCAACACACCCTCGACAAACTTGGATGTAGTCGTGCCACCCTCGTTGACCAGCACGTCACGACCAAGCAGGTCTGAACGGCTGACCTCGCTGTCGAAGTTGATACGCATGAACGGATACATTGTCCGAGCCGCAATCTGCTCAAGCAAGGTCGTCTTGCCTGTGCCTGTGTGACCATGCAACCACGCTGGCTGATTGCTGATGATTGCATACAATGCTCGCATCAGTATCTTTGGCCGAAAGATGTAGTTGGCATCGACTGCTGGCACGAGAGGATGCGGTGCGTCCCAATCCCACGTCGGTATCTTGAACCCGAAGTTCTTGCGTTCCTTGCCTGTAATGCCGAAGACGTCAGCCGCAACCTTCAAGACAATCTTGCCTGATGGATACTTGCCATCCGCCACTACAGGAACCGCTGATGAGACCATCATCGCACTGTTGGCCTCGGCTGTAGCAACTGCCTTGGCGATCTTGTCAGACGCCTCGTTCAGTTCCGTAATCATGGACGTAATGTCTGGCAAGCCAGCACTGTTCAGCGCAAGGTCGATCAGACCCTTCTGCGCGTCTGAGGGCATAGCGTATGCGGCATACGAAGGGTCTTCTGGTATTTCCTCATCATCATCGTCATTCATGTGATCCACCATGTAACGACACGCTTCTTTCACATGGCCGTGTAAGTCAGGATAGTGAGACGGCTCTGAATGTTCAGAACGGATGGCAATCATGTCCGAGGTCGCCTTGATTTTGTCATCAAACGAAGAGCCGAACAGCCTACGCATGGTGTCGAACAATTCGTCACTGTCGTTGCTGAATGAGCCGAGGCAGTGGTCATGTATGTCGACCATGTCCTGCAAACCAAACTGGCCTTCGAGAAACACAGGCT
>UEXM01003095.1_pt1 | contig 11019 bp, 9 predicted proteins | sample 1796661 | NCBI WGS metagenome assembly UEXM01 (sample SAMEA4772469, study PRJEB27181) | metagenome
TTGAAGGCCAAATTTATTCTGGATTTCTTAGGTAACCACCAACTGAGCAAGGGTCATTGTCGTTTTTCCCATGTAGTAAGTCGTTGTCTGTTGTAGTACCTACCTCTATAGTAGTATCTTGTGAGCCACCAGTGAATGGTGTGTGTATATCAACACTAACACTTTGAATTTTACCACCTGGTGATACGTTTCCTAAGTCATAGTTTTGACTGTTACCAAACCCGCTAATTGGTGCTGTTACGTTCAACGTGAGCGTCTGTGCGTCGGTATTAGCACTATCCTGGTCACTTACCTTAGTCCAGGCACTACCATCATATAAGTATAATGCCCATTCGCCTACGCCATTGTCTAACACATAAGCCTGATCACCAGTTGTAGGTGATAATGAATTTCTAGCACTAATATTATTAACAACTTGTATACTGGCACTTCTAATACCTTGTTCAACATTCATTGCTAATGGAAACATACCATTATGAACACTAAATATACCAATATTGTTTTCAAAGTTACCTGTGCTGTCAAATATATCAATAGGTCCGCCGTCTGTTCTGACTAGTTTAAGTTTGTTACCTGTACTTGCTGATGTAAATGTCGGTAGTCCTGAAACGTTGCTAGAACCTATATAAGGATTGCCGTTACTATCATTTGTATTATTAAATATATTAATAGCATTACCGTTTGATTCTGTTAATGTTAATTGACTACTTGTAAATGTAGCACTTAAATTTGGTATACTTGCGGCATTAATGTCTGTTGCCATGTCTTCTGGAATAGCAACTGCTATACCGTACGCACTTTGTCCTGCGGCATTAGTTGTAAAGTTTACTGTTGTATTACCACTACCGCCATTAAAGATAGCACTAAAGTTAGTGTATCCACCTACTAGGCCGTATGCTGTCCCTGTAGCACTAGAACTTACTGTTGTCGGTGCTGGTGTTTGACTTGCTGTAATACTAGCACCACTAAGTCCGTTTATTTGACTTACTGTTTCTGCTAGTGTGCTACTAAATCCTGCGCCATTAAATGTGTGGCTTACACTATTAAAAATAACTACTGTACCGTCTGGTACTGTAGGATTAATTGCTGAACCAATAGTATTTGTTTCTTCAGCATTTGCTATTTTTAAAAACATTATCTTACCAGTGTCAGTTGTGGTTAAGTCTCCATCTGTATCTGCGTAAATAAAGTCACCTGCTGAACCTGGTATTGCTGGAACAAAGTCTATAATTCTATTATTAGGCGATACCATAAACGAGTTTGGGCCTGGCCCATTTTCAACAACTACACCAAATGCTTTACTGACAAGAGAGGCATTTGCTTTAACAAATGAACCTGTATCACTCACAGCAATAACATCACCTATAGCAAAACCGTGTGCAGTTTTTTCTAGTAAGTAATTTAATTGTGGATTTAAGTATTGGAATCTGCTGTTTACGTTCGCATAAAAGTCTGAACTAACAATACCACTTGGAAGTGGATCTAACATTGGGTGTCCACTTTCGTTTAATGTGAATATTACAGCACTACCTGTACCAAATATACCATTACCCGTATTGCTTCTAAATGTATTGTAACGTGCTACGTCTTCTACTTCGCATGTTACTGCGGTAGCACTTTTACTTGTTACTGATATAATCTTAAGACATTGTCCTGTACTAGCACCTGCTATCCAGTCACCAACTGTTATGTCTAAGCCGTTAAACTCTCTGTCTTTTCTTGTTAAGTGAGAACCATGTGATTGTGATGTAACAGTTAATACAATCGTCCATTGATAAAACTTTGGAGAACTACCACCGGAGTACCATCTGTCTGCTGAACCATTTGCGTGTGCCCATTGAGTTTTGCCTGTAACACTACTACAGTTTACGCCTAATACTTTGTTGGGTACATTGAGTTCTATTTGACTAGTCTTATAAGACATAGTATTACTCCGCCATCACAAACGTTATCCAAGCATGGGTGCTTGTTCCAAACGATCTACTTGCTCCTGTAATACCTTCTGTTACTTTTAAGTCTACATTAGCATCTGTAGAGAAACTACCGAATGCTGTTGGTGAGCCGCTACTGCCGCCGCCGTCAACTGTTCTTGTTGTCCAATCTCCACTCACAGCATTAAAGTTATATTTGTTTGACGCATAATTGTAACCATGTGCCATAATTGCTACTGGTGGATAATCAAATCCTGTAAATTGTACTTCTATCTCAGCACCAGTATCACTTGTAACTGTTGTTGCGTTAATGCCTGCTGTAGCATCAGATATACTCGATAATGCTCCTGAAGTACTATAATTTAATTTTAATCTTTCGTATGTGTTACCACGTGTTACGGAGCCACCGCCACCGCCACCACCTGATTCACCTTTTTGTCCTTTGTCACCAGCCGCTCCAGCACTTCCGTCTGCTCCATTGCTTCCGTTACTTCCTGCAGGACCTTTTGGCTCTGGTGGGCCTGCTACTGTACTGTTATCACCTTTTTGTCCTTTATCACCTGCTGGTCCTTGTGCTCCATCTGATCCTGTACTACCACTAGTACCTGCTGGTCCTTGAGCACCTGTGGCACCTTTGTCTCCAGTTGGTCCAGTTGGTCCGCCTAGTTCACCTTTTTGTCCTTTTGTTCCTGTTGGTCCAGTACCGCCTACAGTTCCTTGTGGTCCTTGTGGACCAGTTGCGCCTACTGTACCTTGAGAACCTTGGTCACCTTTAGTACCCTGTCCGCCCTGTGGACCAGTAGCACCCTGAGGTCCTAATTCGCCTTTTTGGCCTTTAGCACCATCGCTACCGTCACTTCCATTACTACCTGCTGAACCAGTTGCTCCTTTATCGCCCTGAGCACCTGCTGGACCTGTATTTCCTTGTGGTCCTTGTGGACCTACTACTGTACTATCTGCTCCTGTTGGACCTTGAGCACCTGTTGTTCCTTGTAATCCTTGAGCACCTGTGGCACCTTTGTCTCCAGTAACACCTTGAGGACCTGCTACAGTACTGTCAGCACCTGTATCACCTTTTTGTCCTTTATCACCGGTACTACCTTGAGCACCTGTATTACCTGTCGGGCCGGGTACTGTACTATCTGCTCCAGTGGCTCCTTGAGCACCTTTATCTCCGTTACTTCCGTCTGACCCCGCTGGTCCAGTATTACCTGTATTACCCTGTGGTCCTTGAGCACCTGTTGTTCCAGTTTCTCCTTTAGCACCCTTGTCGCCTGCGGCTCCGGTACTACCAGCAGTTCCTTGTGGTCCAACATCACCTTTGGCACCTGTTGTTCCTGTATTACCTTGTAGTCCTGTATCACCTTGAGGTCCAGTAGCACCTGTGGCTCCTTTATCGCCTGCTGTTCCTTGTGTTCCTTGACTTCCCTGATCGCCTTTGCTTCCTTTGTCGCCAGCCGGTCCAGTGGCTCCAGTTGCTCCGGCCGATCCTGCTGATCCCGTTGCTCCTGTGCTACCTGCCGCTCCTACTTCACCTTTTTGTCCTTTTGCTCCATCACTTCCATCGCTACCTGCGGCTCCTGTGTCTCCCTTGACACCTGCGCCACCGCCACCAGTAGCATCAATAGTAATTGTACTTCCACTAGCACTAATTGTTGCGTTAGCACCAGCAGTAAATGTTAATGTATCTGTGTTGCCACTAGCAACTACACTACTACTTCCTGTAACTGCTACAGTTTTAAATACATCACTAGCACCACCGGCACCTGCGCCGCTGTTACTAATAATAACTTTATCAGTTGATGTATCAGTTGTTAATGTAATACCAGAACCTGCTTCAAAATTTAATGTATCCGAAGTAGAGTCTGCTACTATTGTATTCTGACCAGGTACTGAAACATTTTTAAATGAATCCAGTGGTTGATTTGAATTAGTAATGGTAACTGTATCACCTGTGACTGCTGTTGTAATACCTGAACCACCAACAACATTAAATGTGTCGTCTTTGGAACTAGCGGCAGTTGAACCTGAGTCACCTGTTACAGTTTTATAAAATCTTAATGCGTCTACGTTACCACTTATAAGAGTGTTAACTTCGCCTTTTGAATATTTGTCAATCGAAGACTCATTTAATGTTGCGTCTATAACAACACTATCACTACCAGCATTAGGTGTGAAACTGATGTTAGCACCACTAGTAAATGTAAGTGTATCTTGATTTGTTTCTGCTACAATGTAAGTACCATCGAACACCATGTTCTTAAATGTACCTGTTATAGCATCTGACTTTGCTATTTGAATTGTGCTGTTACCAGCATATTGATTTAAACTTATACCGTCACCTGCTTCAAATCTAATTGCTGAAGTGGATGTTGCGGCGTTAATTGTGTTTGCTGAGCCAACTGTATTAACTTGGCTTATAGCATTTTGTAATTGTGCTCCAGCAAGGCTAGAATCAATCTCTGCTTTACTGTAAACATCTAAATTTGTTCTTGCTGTACTGGCACTTGGTAAATCACTTAGGTTAAGTGTTTTATCTGTGAAGTTAGCCAATTGAGCATACGATAAATTAGTACCCGATGTACCTATACGAATGGCATAGTCTGCCGTTCCTTTAAAGTTACTAGCATAAATGTTAAGATATTTTTTAGATGTACTACCAATGTCGTACGCAATATCTGTATTCGGAATGCTTGAAGCATTTTTAGGTATGTAGTTGGCTAAGTTAGCACTAAGTTCACTTGGTGATACTCCGTCTGTGCTCACTGATGTCCAACTAAGACTACCACTACCGTCTGTTTTTAAAACTTGTCCAGTAGTACCATCTGAAGTTGGTAATGTAAATGCGTTAGCAACTGTTAAACTTCTGTTACTATTAATCTTTAATGCGGGTGTAGTACTTGAACTACTGCCTGTATAAAATACAGTACTGTTAGCACTTCTAACTTCAACGTGCCCGTCTGTTGTACTAGTACTTAAAAATAAACTATGTGCTGATTTTAATTCAATGTCAGTGTTATCATTTGAACCAATAACAAATCTTGTTTTAGCATCGAAGCCAGCAGTTTGTGAATGAATGGGATAGTTAGCATTATTGTAAACACCAGCATACGCATCGATATTTGCGTTGTCTCCAAAGTTTCTTCCTCTGTAAACAAATGAGTTGGCGTTGGTGGCTGTTGTTTGTAATGTAGTTGGTAAACTAAATGCTGTTGTTGAGATTGTAATAACATTTGACGACTCGGTAACTGAAGTAGTACCGCTACCTAAAATTTTCTTGAATTTAAGTTGGTCGCCGTCCTTGGCAGAAAATACACCAATACCTGATGCTCCAGTGTTTGATGCTCCAGTTACAGCCGCGTTACCATCTGCGGCTAGGCTGTTTTGTGCTACAAATACTCCCGTACTTGCTTCATAGACTAGTATTTGATTATCTACAACACTATCTATATTAAATGTTAAATTGTCACCTGTTACGTTTGGCATAAATCATTCCCATAAAACTATTCTTACTTGAGTATTTATCAAAAAACTGATAAAATTAATTGCTCAAAGATATCTGAGAAATAGCACCATAAGAAGTTTCGTAAGTAGTACCGTCGCCAACAGCAGATCTGTCAACTACTGCTCTTAAATAAACGTAATTGCCTTTAAATGTATGGATTTCTGTACCAGTAAATGCTGTGCTTTTTGTAATAAGTTTAATATCGCCCCAATCTGCGTCAGCAGGATTAAGACTTAAACTTGCCTGTATTTTTACAGTACCAACAAAAGCACTATACTTAATACTTACAGAATGGATACCGTCAGTATAGCCATAATAACTATCTGATTTTGCTTTTGTACCAGTCTTGCTCATGTCAGAACCGGTGTTTGCTAATATTTCGATGCTTCTTCTCATAGTGTCCTCAAATAGTATTTATCTCATTGAGGTCCTATGATGAAGTTTGCTATACTTGTTCTAGTCGCTCCATTAGGCGCTCAGCACGAGTAGTAACCTGCTGATGCCACCTTGAGTCTCTGCCTTCTACTGCGGCAGTCTTCCAGTCGCTTTCAATAATAGCGGCATGCATTTTTTTAAACTTGCTTAGTCTAGTTCTGCCCATGTTAAACATCATATTAACCAAGATCTGTTGTACTTCGTCTGGCAAGTCTCCAAAGAACCCGTCTTCGTATAGCAATTCACATTCACTGATTGCTGTGTCGAGGTCTTTTTCAAAACACTCTTTTGTTCTTTCTTCTGATACTGGTGTACCAACTGCTTGTCCATGTTCCGGATCTGATTCAAGTACGAGATGGCCGACACCAAAGGTTGGGTAGCCAAGGTGGTCGTGGTAGATTTCATTTACTACTCCTTCATCTATTTTCAGTTGTTCAAAAACTGCTTCTCTGTCTAATTTTGTATCTCTAAAAAATCCCATTATTTCTCCAATGTTGTTTCGCTGTATAATTTACAGACTTTTAGATCTCTTACTGATTCTTTATCTAGAACCAATTTAATCCTTGCTATATCGTGTTTTTCATTTGTATACAATATATGTGAATATCCTGAATTACTACGATGTATTCTATTAGAACCACGTTTATATAACGAAGTCATTACATTATCAATTTTGGTTGCCTCTGTAGTTTTACTGCGCCAATGTTTAAATAGTTCTACTCTGTATCTGTATTTACCGAAATATAGTTTCTCTCTACAATCAAATTCGCCTTTCTTTAGTTCCTCGTGAACTGCTTTATTATAAGGTGCGTGTAATTCGATAACTAGATCTGAGAACTCATTTATAAAGTTTTGTGCTGTAGTTACATCACGAAAATAAATATTTAGATTCTTACGTTGAACACTGGTATACTCATTCCATAGGTCAGGCAAATTGCTTCTATCAGATAACCATTTAAATACTTCTTCAAACCGTACTGCGTCATGAAACCATTGATTACCTGCGACTGTAACTTTAAATGCATATTTGTTATAGTATATTTTAGGTGTCGGTGTTACATTAACTGAATTTAATTTAAGCATCTTTTTCCTGTGTTGGCTGTGGTATAAAAATAATACCATCGTCTGTATTATAATCTACTGTAATGACTCCGCTAGTAGTTTCTTCGAATAGTATTTGTTTACTAAGTGGCTTTTTAACTTCTTCTTCAAACAATCTCTTAAGAGGTCTTGCTCCCATAGTAGGGTCGTATCCTTTTTCTGCTAAGTATTTTTTAGCAACTGCTGTAAGTTTAATTCTAATTTTAGTATCGTTTGTTTTAAGTAATTCGTTTGTATCTTTAATTGTTCTAGTAACAATACTCATAATCTCTTTAGGTCCTAGCACATTAAATCTAATAAACGCATCAATTCTATTTCTAAACTCTGGTGTAAAGAATTGCTTAGTTGCTTCTATGTCAGCATTGTTATGCTTTTTCTCGCCAAAGCCGATCTTAGCAGTATCAAGTTTTGCGGCACCTAAGTTACTTGTCATTAATAATATAACATTGGTAAAGTCTACAGTTTTACCTGTGGCACCTGTTAGTCTGCCATCGTCCATAACTTGTAGCAATATCTGTAATACTTCTGGTGCGGCTTTTTCTACTTCGTCCAGCAATAAGATACAATTAGGATTCTTGTCTACTTCCGATAGTAACATACCTTGGCCCATTTCGCCTTCAGCATGTCCAACGTATCCTGGAGGAGCACCAATAAGTTTACTTACACTATGTCTTTCCATATACTCTGACATGTCAAAACGTATTAGTTTTACATCCATTACATCTGCCAATTGTTTTGCTGTTTCCGTTTTACCAACACCGGTAGGACCAACAAACAAGAAACTACCAATTGGCTTGTTAGTATCTCTTAGTCCTGCTTTACTTACTAGTATGCTTTCGACTAGTTTATCTACTGCTTCGTCTTGCCCAAACACTTTAGATTTAATGTCTTTATCAAGTGTCTTAAAGCCTTTTGTATCTTCGACATCAATGACATCCGTTTTCATTTTAGCAATTTTAGATACTTGTTTTAATAATGTTTCCATAGTAACTTCTTTGCATTGTGCTATCTTTGTAACAGCACCGGCTGAATCAATTACATCTAATGCTTTATCAGGGAACAGTTTGTTTTTAATATATCTATCACAAAGTTCTACAGACTTTTGTATTAAGTCCTTTGTGTATGTTACACCGTGGAAGTCTTCATAGTGACTCTGTAGGCCTAAGCATATTTTGATTGTGTCTTTTAATGACGGTTCTAATATGTCTAGTCTTTGGAACCTACGCATTAATGCTCGATCCTTTTCAAAGTTACTTGCCCATTCATCAGGTGTAGTAGCACCAACACACAATAGTTTACCCTTACCAAGTAAAGGCTTTAACATGTTTGCCGCATCTACATTACTTCCACCGGCACTACCGGCTCCCATTATCATGTGTATCTCATCGATAAACAAAATAGCAGTAGGGTCATTTTCTATTTGTTCTAGTACAGTTTTTAAACGTTCTTCAAAGTCGCCCCTATACTTTGTACCAGCCAGCATTGTAGCAATGTCTAACTGATAAACTGTTTTATCTAATAGTATGTCTGGTACATCTTTATGTACAATCTTGTAAGCCATGCCCTCAGCGATAGCAGTCTTACCAACTCCTGGTTCACCTACTAAGCACACATTATTCTTTTTACGTCTTGCTAGTACTTCAATAACATCGGTAACTTCTTCTGCTCTGCCAATAAGCGGATCAATAGCATTGTTACCTGCTTCAATGTTTAAATTCTTAAGGTAGTCTACGTCTTCAAAGGAGCCTTCTGCGGCTCCAGATGACAAGTGTTCAATTAGTTTCTGTCTGTCTAATCCATTGATAGAAATAAAGTATTGAGCATGGCTTTGTTGTTCGTTAGTAATACTTACAAGTACATCTATTGCGTTTATATTTTCTCTGCCATTAAAAATACTTTGTGCAAATGCTCTTTGGAATACTCTTTCAACTGCCATTGTTTTTTTAGGATCGCCTGTACTACCTGCGTCTGATTTCAAGTTATTAAACTCATAATCCTCTAAGTATTGCTGTAAGTCATTACGCAAATTATCCATGTTTATCTCTAGAGAGTTGAATACTTTGATTATACTATCTTCGTCTAATAGAGATAAGGCAATATGTTCTATAGTAACATATTCGTGCCCATAGTTTTGGGCATGTGTAACTGAATTTTCTAAGATTTTATCTATCATAATACTATTTAACTTTTACGTTTTCTCTCCTGTTGGATTTGTTGTAATAATTTTTTGTGGTGTTCAGACATGTCGTCTGGTGTCGAAACTTTAACTAAAATAATGAAGTCACCTACTATGCTACTGTGAGCATTAGTAAATCCTTCTCCCCTTAGTTTTAGTCTTGAATCTGGCTGTGTGTCGGGCGGTATTCGTACACTAAGTTGCCTGCCTGATATATGTTCTACTGTTACAGAAGTACCAAGTATAGCATTGATATAATCAATTTCAATAGCACCTATTAAGTTTGCGCCATCGCGGCCAAACGCACGATGTTGATCAATTACAACTCTTACTCTTAAGTCGCCCGGTGGTAAGTTAGGATCTTGTACTGGTGCTTTGCCTGTTATATTATAGACAGTACCGGACTTTATACCTTTAGGTATCTGTATATCTATAGGACCTGTACCAACATCAATTTGTCTATTATAACCAAAGTACGCATCTTCTAATGTTATAACTAGTTGAGTTTCGGCATTAAAGTTTTGCTGTCGTTGTTGTTGACGATGCCCAAATATATCCCCAAACATGTCACTAAATGGATTACCTTGACTAGCATATGGATTTCCGCCACCTTGGTTTCTAAAAGGACTTGGGTTATCATACTCGTACTTCTTATCAGGGTCGCCTAATACTTCGTATGCCTTCTGTATATCTTGAAACTTCTTAGTGTCACCGCCTTTGTCAGGATGATGCTTGGAGGCAAGTTTGCGATATGCCTTCTTTATTTCGTCTGGCTTAGTGGTATGATTAACACCAAGTGTTTCGTAGTAATCCATTTGTATATTATACAGGATTTAACTGTGAAGTCAAGTTAATCTGTATCAGAAAGGTTGTCAAGGAAACTGCTTAAAGACGTTTTGGTTTCTGATTTAGTTTGTTCGCCTTCGTAGTATTTTTTATATTGTTCTACTTGGAATCTAAGTTTTTGAATTTGGCTGTTTGTTAGTTGCATATTCATTTGTAGTTGTTGCCAACCTAAGTCAGTAAAACCAAATATAACAGGATCGATGCCTTGCTCTTCTAGTCTGGCAAATACTTCTTTTTGATTTTTACTAGTTACAATTATAACTTCTACTTTAGACATAGTCTCTACAGTAACAGGATCTAGGTTAAGACGTTCTCTTTCAACTTCGGTTGTAAAGATCTCTAGAGGCTTAACACCCATTGATGAACAACCGCTGATAAACAGTACGCCTAGTATTAGAAATAGTGTATTGAATCTTTTCATTAGTTATCCTCGTAGTTTGGATTAGCAGTAGGAGAACACATTGCGTTGTAGCCTGGATCGGTCTTTTGCTTAACTGCTACTTCTTGTTCAGTAAGCGGACTGCCTTGTGCTATTTCATTACAACGAATTTGGTTGTCCCAATCTTTATTTAATATCCTTTCCACGCTCAACGGTCTATTTACGGCAAGGTCACCTAAGTCTCTTACTTTGCCATCAGCATTTGTTTTGTTGAATCTTGTTTGTAAAAACGTTTTCTCACGTTCTAGTTGCTTGTTCTTCTTATCTAAATCAGCATACATGACCTTTTGTGCGTTGAAATCCTCTTCGCGTTGCTTCATTAGTTTCTTTTGTTCTTCAATACCAGTTTCTAGTTTGGCATTGTTAGCCTCTGATATGGCTAGGTTGGCTTGTAGATTTTTAACATAAAGGAAGCCACCACCGGCAACGCCGAGAGCAACCAACATTAATATTAACTTAACTTTGAACATTATGCTTCTCGACTAGGTCTAAAACTTGTTGAACAGTTTGTACATCAAAAGTTTCTTCTTCTGGGATTATTATGTTAAGTTGTTCTTCAATTTGCATGATAATATCAACTACGTCT
>UEXM01003096.1_pt1 | contig 11016 bp, 15 predicted proteins | sample 1796661 | NCBI WGS metagenome assembly UEXM01 (sample SAMEA4772469, study PRJEB27181) | metagenome
TATATATCATGCTCATAAAAAGCTGTTCCATGAAGTTCTTCTAATTCTCTCGGTGACATATATATGACAGCAGCTCTATCTGGCTGCTCCCCATTAATTTTAGCATCAGCATGTATTCTCCAATTAGTATCTAAACTGTCATTAGACATTCTAAAGAAACTTAATATATTGTACAACTCTTTTCCTTCAAAGTTAGATAGTTTACTAAGCACATACTCATTAAATGATTTTGGGGATTCCTGTACATAGAAGTTTTTATCTCCAGCTTTATGAGTTACCCACTTTCCTTTTTTTAAATAGTTAGTAGCTATCTTAAATAAATCTTTATCAATAAAATTATCTATTGCATATATCATATAATCATTGTTATATTATTAGTATACATTCGATATAGCTTTTCTCCATCTATTGTGAAAGGATAATCACTGTCAGGAGTGTAAGATATTTCATCTCCTTCCTTGACTCCCATATCTAAAAGCTCTTGATTAATATATTTTACTTTTCCAAATAAGGGTTCTTCTCCTCCTGGTTTAAATATATACGAATCTTTTACTGGGATAGGTTCTACAAAACAATACTTACCCCATGCATTCCATTGCGTACCATTATGGTACATATAAAACTGTTCAGTATCTACTAAGAATAAGTTTTCTTTTAAAAAACTTCTACCGCTTTTCCTTCTACCTTGCATGTCATTATAAAATTTAAAAACATTATGGTGTACTAAAAGCATGTCCCCTTTTTTGATCGGGCCATTATATTCAATAGGTGTTTCAACAACTATTGCAAAACGATTAGATGATGTATGATCTTCTTCAGAAACACTGGTAATAAAATTAACTTCGCCTATCTCTTTCTGATTATCATACCTTCTATCGTTAACTGGTGTTACGATAAAGCAGTATGGAGATTTCATCAGAAGTTTATATTATATTCAACAGCTATTGGAAGCGTAGTTAAAAACTCTTTCCAAACAAATAACTTGTCATCCTTCTCCACCCATATTCTAAATGAAGATTTTTGTGCTTGTATAAGATGTATTGTGTGTGATCCGCCAAGGACTTCTTGTCCTTTTATATAATGCATAGCACCAGACTTAAAGTCTGATCCAATTGATATTTTTCTAATGTCCATTTCATTTTATTTTAATTTGATTATTATGGTGCTGGGTTAAATTCTAAATCTATAGTTCCGTTAATACCTCCAAGAGTACTATCGGAAGAATGTATTGCCACAAATATTGCTTCATCGGCTTGTACGTCAAGAAATGCAGAAGGGGTTGCAGTTAAATCCAGCTCACAACATTGCATATCATTTAACCCTCCAAGAGATTGTACAAAGAAACATCTTGTAATAAAGCTCCAGGTTACTGGATCAGCTTCGTTTTGACAAATTCTCTTTTTATATAAGTAAACTTCGAAAGTCTTCATAGTGTGAGAAACAGTGACCTTACCACTACAAAGCCTATATGTTTGCCCAAGACAATTATTATTCATTCCTCTAAATATAGAAGCGTTTATAATATTACTTCCGTTAGATGGGTTAGATATTTGTGGATCGTCAACATTGTATCCTATTAAATCCATACCTGTAAATCCAGTTGCTGGAAGAGGTTGTGTAGGGTTCATTGGGTTTTCATACAACCACCAATCTAAATTAGGTGATGTTCTTTTTAACTCTGGACTATAAAACCCTCTTGAGGCTCTTACGATGTTACCACCAGTACCACCACCAGTAGCACTAACAGTTACATTTCCAGCTGCTTGATTAACACTTATACCAGCACCAGCTATAATGCTTAATACACCAGTATTAGTAACAGTAACAATATCAGGATTACTCATTACGGTTTGTATACCAGAACCGCCTAAAATTTGTAGTTTATCACCATCTACTATTGTCTGGTTACCACCACCGTCAGCCTGTACTTCAAAAGAACTCATTGTTCCACCACCAGCACTTGAGGCAATTGTTATTCCATTAGCACCATTATCAGTTAAAGTTATGTTTGATCCAGCAACAAGAGACACAACATCTGTTACAGTAGGACTTGTTTGAGCATAAGTCATATCAACATTAGCACCATTCTGAGCACTTGTGTAAGTAGCTGTACTACCACCACCAGCAGCACCATTAGAAGCAGCAGTTATTTGACCTTGAGCATTTACTGTAATATCAGCATTTGTATAGCTACCAGGTACTACCGTTGTGTTGTCTAAATCAAAAGTAACTGTATCTACCGCTGTAACAACAGAAGTTAATCCAGTACCTCCAACAAAAGTTATTTTATCACCATCTACTACTGTTTGACTACCACCCACACTATCTGATATATCAAAAGAAGTCATTGTTCCTCCTCCAGCAGCAGCGTCTATTTTTATAGCACTTCCAGTATCTGTAATTGTAATATTTGTACCAGCAATAATTTGAACAGTATCAGTTGTTCCATCACTACCTAATAGATTTATGTTTGAATTACTTCCGTTCTGTTGTGAAGATAAATCATATGTTGTGTCTGTTGGTGTAGCTCCACTAATAGCAGATACATGACCATACTGATCAACTGTAACAGTTGCATTAGTATATGTTCCAGCTAATCCTGTACCAAGATCATGATGCACTTCTACGGTATCTACCGCCACTGCCTTAGTGTAAATAGGATTATTTCCTATTTGTCCTATAATAGAAAGTATATCATTGTTAGCTATTGGTAAGTTAGCACCACTGTCAGCTCTAACATCAAAACCGCTCATTCCACCAGGAGCATTAACCCATTCTATACTTGCACCATTTGATTGTAATATTTGACCAGCTACACCTGTTCCATTACTTGCTACAATAAAACCTGGTGTCATAGATGGTGCTGTAACATTTGCTGCACCATTTAATAATATACTGTTAGCAGATGTGTTACCAGCTACTAAAACATCATCTAAAGGACAACAGTTTGTAGACAATGAAGTCCACTCAACACCTGTCGCTGTTGCTGTCAGGTATTGGCCTGGTGTTCCTACAGATGCATTAGCACTAATTGTAGTATTAGCTCCTAAAACTAAACTTCCTGTTAAGTCTATTATACCAGTTAGATTAATATCTTGTGTAGCTGTATCACCAGCATCTAAAACATTTTGAAGTGTTGGTGCTGCTGTGTTGTTAATCCATGCTACACCAGCTCCTGTCGAACTTAAGATTTGACCAGCTACACCTGTTGATCCGTTAACATCTTCCAGTGTACTGTCTAAATCTAAAACTCCAGAGAACGTATTAGTGCCAGACCATACGTTATTAGCTGCTGAAGTGATTTGAGCAGTAGCATCAAATGTAGTTGTGCTTGGGCCTACAAAACTTAATCCAATTGCTGTTAAAGTGTTTCCAGCTGTTGCTGTTGATTGTACATTACAACAAGCTCCTAAACTTGGATCTGCCCAAACAATATCACTACCATCCCAAGTTAAAACTTGATTAGGTGCTCCTGTTGATCCAGCCGCATCATTAATAGTAGTTCCAGGAGATAATAAAATAGAACCTGATCCATCAATATCAAGATCGGTTCCATTTGTTAATTGAAGTAATTGATTAGCTCCAGAGAAGTACATGCTCCCCGTTGTAAGTATATCTGCACCACCAGTTTGATTACCTATAGCAAGTACATCTTTAAGCTCACAACAACCAGCTGCTCCAGGAGTAGTCCAGGTCGCACATGCACCTACACCTTGTGATGTAAGCACTTGTCCTGGTGCTCCAACATTACCAGATAAATATACTTGACATGTGTCAAGATAGGCTACACCAGGGCCGCCTAATAAACTAATATGACCTGATAAATTTATATCTTGAGTAGCCGCATTATTTTCATCTAACACAGACTGCAATCCTTGAAGAAGTCCACCGCCACCCCCAGCTATATCACTAACTAAAAAAGTAACCGTCTTATTATCGTCACTTACATCAGTTCCAACTATATAGTCATCCATTGCTGGAGTGACCGTAGGGTATACCGTAGTATTCTCAATTTTTGCCATTACTCAACTTTTTCTAATTTCTCTTTTTCTTTTTCGGAGATGTCTCCAGTTTGAATATCGATAACAGCGTCTTGTCCATACTTCTCAGTTAGTCTTTCCTCAACTGATTTATAGTCTTCTTTAAGTTTTGCAACCTCACCAAGAAGATGTTCTTTCGTTAGCACTGTATCTGCGATCTTCAGTTTAAGCTGATTAAAAGCGTTGTTCATTGATTGAACTTCTAATAATTCTGCTTCCGTAATTTTTTTTGCTGCGTTTGCCATTTGATTTAATTTAGATTAATATATTCCACAAAGATAGTAAAAATAAAATTCTTTGCTTAATAGTTGTATTAAGCTATTTTATGAGCAGAGAACCTACAACCATCGGTTACTGTTGTTATCCCAGAACTACTTGATGCTCTTCCTTCAATCCAAAATCTTGCTCTAATATATGCCTCAGTTGCTATTGAAAAAATAAGACTACAACTTCCACTACCTCTATATACAAATCCCCAAGTTGAAGCACCACTTCCTGAAGCTGTACCTCTATCGTAGTTATAAACTTGACTTCCTTGTATAGCAGTCCAAGTTGTACCATTGGTAGAATATTCCAGATTAGCTGCGGCCAAAGTTCTATTTGGAGAAGCCGAAACTGTAGATGCAAAATTAAAATCAATGTGATAAAGACCAGCGATATCAAATGCTATAGAACTTGCGGATGCTGTTATACTTTGAGCAGTAATTTGAGATGTACTTAGATTTAACGTGCTTTTAGTTTGAGTTACTCCTCCAGAGTTTATTACCTGTGCTGATGGAGGACTAAAAGATCCATAAGCTGTCTCGCTTGGAGCTTCAGTTATATAACCCGCACCATTTGTTATAGCATTGTTATTTAATGCTTGTATTTTTGGATTAGCAATAACAACACCATCTTTTAACTTCAGCTCTGAAATAGATGATCCCGCATTTATTGCAGTAGTTACAGTTACTCCAATCACTGAATTTCCACTTGAAGTTACATAACCAGATCCATTTGTTAATTGATTATTATTAGTTATGTAATTAGCATTTGACGCTCCTGTAAAACCTAAGTTAGAAAGTGTTAAAGTTCTTGTGGTTGCAGATGTAGCAACACCATTTGTAAAATTTAATGTTGAAAATACTGTAGCTGTGTTTAAGGTATTACTTTGATTAATACCTATAGTGGTGTTTCCACTTGAAGTTACATAACCAGCTCCATTAGAGAGCTGGTTATTATTCGTTGGAATAGTAGTACTTGTAAAAGCATTTGTTCCTAAAGCACTTCCGTTTATAGTTATGTCTGGGACTTGAATGTCATCCTTAAACTCTATAGCCATTATTTAGTTTTATTTTACAACTGCAATAGTATAGTTTAATGCATTAGCAGCAACCGCTGTAGATACTGCAATAGTTACAGTATTTACACTTGGTCTTGTTACTCTCGCATAAACAGTGTCATAATTTCCACTATTTAAATATACTCCTACTTGTACAGCTCTTGTATTGAATCCATGAGTAATAGTCCATGTAGCAGCACCACCAATAGTTCCAGATTTCTGGAAAGCAGTACCTACACATGTTTCAACCTCATCACAGAAGTTAGTTACTTGTGAAGCAGCTATCTGAATGTTTTGTTCAGCAAGAGATGAAACTCTACCTTTGGCGTCAGTTGTTACCGTAAGAGATTTAGCAGCTCCACCTTTAGTTGAAGCAGTACCTACCGCTGGTAAGCTAACCGCACCAGCTGAAACACTAAGTCCACCAGCTGTTGGGAAGTTTGCAATACCTAATACTGTAGCTGTTGCAACATCAATATTTTTGTTAATCTCTGTCCAGTCAGCTGCTGATGTAGGATTATCTTGATTAGCAATAATCAAATCACCAACTTCTAATGTAGGACTCCAGAATCCAGCTGGATTACCTGTACCAGCTACAGTAACTGCGTAAGTAAATCCTTTCTTGACTGAAGTTCCTGTTGGTGCAGCAGTTGTTGCATCGTAACCACCTTGATAAATCAAAGCTCCTGATCCAGCAAATGTTGTGTCTACATAATTTTTTGTAGCTGCATCTTGAGCAGAAGTAGGATCTACAACATTAATAACCTTTTTTGTTCCCATTGAAAGATTTGCAGTAGGAACTCCAAAATCACTTAATGAGATATTTGTAGATAGTATCTTTCTATTTACTGCTCCATCGGTTACCGCAAAATAATCGGCAGCTTTAGTCCATGTACTTGTTGCAGTAAGTTCAGTTAAATCAAGATCAACCGATAATATATCTCCAGCAGAAGCTCTGGTATTAATACCGAGTCCACCACTAACCGTTAATGTATTACCATCTGAAATCGTTTGGCTTGTTCCAGAATCACCAGCAACTGTAAAATCATCCATTGTTCCTGGAGCACTACCAGCTGTAATAGCTGTAATGTGACCAGTTGCATTATATGTAACAGAAGCTGGGTAAGCACTTGTACCAGCTGTTACCCCTGATGCATCGTGAGTAATAGTAACTGTATCTGTTGCACTACCAGTTGTACTTATTGGGCCAGTACCTAATATAGAAACAGTATTACCATCTGTAATATCTAATAGTGTAGCGTTGTCGCCTTTAAGTTTCCATGATGACATTGTACCAGCTCCACCAGTTGATGCCGCTGTTACCCTACCAAATGTATCTACTGTAATATTAGCTGAAGTATAAGATCCAGCTGAAACTCCAGAAACTGGAAGTGTTACATCAAGAGTACCAGAAGTAGATGCGTCTAATTTAATAGTACTATTGGCACTTAAAAATTCAACCGTTCCACCACTTGATACAGTAAAAGCACTTGTACCATCACTAACTTCCCAACCACTATATCCAGCTGGAACACTTGCCCAAGTACCATCTTGTCTTAAGAATTGTCCAGAACTACCACCAGTTAAGTTAAGTGTAAGCGTACCTCCAGATCCAGTAAGTGGAGAAGATCCAACAACGAAAGCAGCAATATTAGTAGTAAGTCCAACACTTGTAATCCCTGAGTTATTAGTAAATGGCAAATCACTAACATTACCAAAGTTTACAACTGAAGATCCATCACTATACAGAATATCCGCAGTTGTTGGGATAGATGTACCTTGTGCGTCTGTTGCTTTAAGAACAACATTGTTAGATGTAGTGTATTCTACAGATACAGTTGCAGCTCCACTTACAGTATTAACTCTAATACCGTCTCCAGCTAATACACTTGAAATTGCTCCTTGTCCATCTAATTCAACCCAAGCTGAATTTACACCATCATAATATTTGATAGTACCAGCATTTGAATCATATACTATTTGACCACCACCAAGATTTGATCCTGGGGTACCCACTGAATTTTGGAGTAAAACATTAGTGATTTCATTACCACTAAAATCAATTCCATCTAAAAACTTTATTGCCATTTTCTTTTTTTTTTAATTACAGAATGCTCTACCTGAAAAAGCTGCTGTAAATGTTACTGTTAATTTATTTTTATCTATATAATCTACTTTACCGTATACCTGTTCATCAAATGAGTTCACCACACTTACTGAAGGGAACTTATTTAAGTTATGCGTTATTACCCAGACTGGCTGAGGTATTCCTTGTGTAAAAACAAAAGTTTTATCACCACCAGTTTGTGTAGGATTCCAACTTAGCAAAGATATAAAATATTCTTCACCCGCTTTTAGGTCTCCTTGAGAAGCTAAATGGGTTAAAGTAATATCATGAAATTCATTTTGAGTTGCATTAGGAACAGCATCGCTCCATAAGTATACACCAAATTGACTTATATCTTTTGTGTTAGAAATAAAAACACGAGAGTCTATTAGCTGAGAGTAAAAAGAAGAAATATCTACAGGGTTTCCGCCTTGTGCTAAATACTTTAATGAGTAATCACTAAGCAGAAATTGTAGATTGGCATTTAAAGAAACAGTCATACCTTGATTCGGATCAAAAGAAATAGTTCCTCTTTCTCTTAATTGATTAGGTTGTACAAATTGAAATTTATATCTAAGTGTCTGTGCGTCTACAGCAGAAGTTAAATTAATAAATTCAATTACTTCGTCTACAGAAAAATTCTTAGTTAGTTCAGTACCCTGTTGAGTACCAATCCACTTATCACCAAGTTTTACTTTTGATACTATAGGATATGTTTCAATTCTCATGCTACTCTATTTGTTTTCCGTTACGACTTCTTTATCTTTAATCGCTCCTGTTTCTAAATTAATCACCGCATCTTTACCGTACTTGTCGGTTAAACTTGACTCCAGTGCTTGAAACTCTCCCTTAATTCTTTCTACCTTTAAACATAATCCATGTTTTTGTAAGGTTAAATCTCCAAGTTGAGACTTAGCATTATTAAAATCTTTGTTTAATGTTTGAAGTTGAGAAAGCTCTTGTTCAGTTAATTTCTTTTCCATTATAATATATTTAATTATTTAGGACAAAGATAATAAAAGTAATCGAATGAGTTTTACTTTCCTTGACCTCTATACTTCTTAGAATAATTCTTGCTTGTTTTGAGAGTACTGCTTTTAGATTTGCTGTGTACTCCAGGTCTTTTCTTTTTAGATGTAGACCTATAAACGAATGCTACTGACTTAGCCATTTATTTTTTTATTTTTTCAAAAGTTCTTCCACCAAAATAAGAACCTATTACAACCATAAGTATAACTTCTAAAAGAGAAGTCCATTTCTCTTCTACATTAAATGAAATCGTACCAGCATCTATAAAGATCATAATAACTGTACACACAACAAGAAATATTAAAATCATTGGCCTTACATTCTTGCTGAGCCACGAATCCGATTTCATATCTTGACTCCATCGTTCTGTTACGTTTCTTTGCATTTCTGCTTCAGCTTCGATAAAAAGTTTTTGCATTTCCATTTCAAAAGAGGCTTTCTCTTCTTTTGTTTGAATAAATCTATCAGCAATATTAGCCACTTTACCAGCAACATCTAACGCACCTTTACCAAATATTTTAGTCCATATACTCATTATCTTCTTGATTTTTTACCAACACATTTCCATCTCTTGCGAGATAAGTTATTAGGAGTATTAGGATCATTTCTTTTTCCAATAGGTAATCCCATTTTTATTCCATAACTTCTTGCACAATAAGAATCACCCTTAGAAGTTCCAGGCTTTACTCTTGGGCCTCCACCTTTAGCTTTACCAGCTTGTCCATAACTAACCTTCTTTCCAGAAGATGTTATCTTTACTTTAGCCTTTCCTTTTCTTGGTGTTGCCATTATTTTTTCTTAGGTAGTGATTTAATCTTTCCGTTTTCTGTTCGTGCGTATCTGTGGGTTTTTGTTTCTTTACTTGGTATTAATGTACCACAGTATTTTCCCTTACCGTACTCCCAACATACTTTTTTTCCTTTTCTTTTCATATTAATATAACCAGATTGAATCAGGCTTAGATGAGTCGTTGTCTACATGTACAAAAGATTTTGCAATCCCAAGTCTTGTAAAACCAACATTCACTAATGCTCTAATAATTATTGATCTATTTGCTGAGTTGATACACATTATATCAGCTGCACATCCTTTCATGTGCGAACTATTCATACTTGCTTTATAACCTCTGTTACGCAAGTCTTGATTGTGCTTTTGAGTTCTATATCCCGAAGATACTTTGAACGGTATTCCCGCTTCTTCTCTTGCGTGATCTAATAAGTCTAAAAAATCCGCTCTCATGTTTTTACCTGATCCTGGTTCATCAGGGGAATCAAATTCCTGATAGGTAAAATATTGCATGATTACTTTTTAGATTTTTGTATAAACTTATATATTGTGAAAGCTATCGCAAGTGAAAGAGAAATAAATTGAAGTATTTCATTGCACTGCGTTAATGTAAGACCTAATGCACCACCGTTGGCAGCAACAACTTCTATTGTATCTTTCAATTCTTTAGTCATTTTTAAAGGATAAGGTGGATGATTGAACATATATCATTTCTCCGCTCCAAGTGTTAGTCTGTGTCCATTCCATGATTGCAAATATATAATTTTTTTTTATACTTTTCTACCAGGCTTCATAGATCTGGTTGCGTCTCTTACCCCTTTGCTTTTCTTGTGTAAATCTGTGTGAGCCTTAACTACAGTCTTAACTATATTATAAGCTGACTTAGCTGGATTAGGAGGACTACCAGCAAATTTTTTTTTCTTTTCTGCTTCAGTTAATCTTCGTAAATTTTTATTAGCATTACGATGATTTTTATTTGTCTTATTATTTCCGCTTGTATCAGGCATAACTATATGATTACCAGAGTGCTATAATGTTTTCAATTGTTGTTCTCGTTCTTCTTACCATTAGAACATTGATCGGGTGATAAGATCCTGGAATACAATTTTCAAAAATCATAGGAGTTAATCCTGATACATCATCAGCTGTAGTCCAAGAGTGATTCATCTCTGCCATAACAACAGATAAGTCACCACCTTCTATTGGGTTTGTAGGCCCAGCCTGACCATCAACAAATCCTCCAGTATATAAATTACATGCCTCCGCTGGTCTATTATAAATCTGAAATACCGCACCAGCTGATCCATTTGCAAAGTCTCCTTTAATACTTAAAGTAGTATCATCAATAACTTTTACAACATTCCAAGACTTTTTATCTACTGGGCAATATATAATTGCACCGTTCTGAATACCCGCTGTCAATAATCCTCCAGATGCTACAGTAACTTCGTTTGCAGTAGTAAAGTCTCCCGTTTCATTTGCGTATGCAAGTATTAATGAATTTGGATCTGGGATTCTTACTGTATCGCTTTTGATAACAAGTAGTGATTGTCCGTAATTTAACTTTTGATATGCCATTTTTTTATTTGTTATATGGGAATGCTCGATTCAATGTATCTCTTCTTTTACCGCAACCACAGTCTTTTCCTGTAACTTTAGCTACGGTATCAACTACTTTTTTTATTCCAGTAGCAGTAGTGAACTTTTCTATTGAATCTCCTAATCCTTTTGAT
>UEXM01003097.1_pt1 | contig 11013 bp, 6 predicted proteins | sample 1796661 | NCBI WGS metagenome assembly UEXM01 (sample SAMEA4772469, study PRJEB27181) | metagenome
ATATAAAGGAGGTTTTAATTATGTCTATTGTAGAGAGATTGACTGAAGGAATCGTCAATCGTGACCTTGCGAAGGAAGGGTCAGCACTCATTGGAAAATGGGAGCAGACCGGTCTTCTTGAGGGCATTAGTGACGATAACCAAAGAAACGGGATGGCCCGATTGCTTGAGAACCAGGCAAAAGAGCTTCTCCGTGAGTCTTCCAGCATGAGTGCTGGAGACGTTGAGGGTTTTGCAGCTGTTGCATTCCCCCTCGTTCGCCGAGTTTTCGGCTCCCTGATCGCCAACGACCTCGTTAGCGTTCAACCGATGAGTTTGCCCTCGGGCCTCATCTTCTTCCTGGACTTCACGTTCGGGGGCGAGTTCCCAGGGAACGACGCTAACCGACTTGGGTATGAAATTGGCACTTCCGTTTACGGTGGTGGACGAGTTGGTGCTCAGATTACCGGTGGTGTGAACCTTGCCGGTGCCAATGCTGAGGTCGGCCCATACGCGTTGAATAACGGATACTCCTCTCCAACAGGATCCCTGACTCTCGGCACTACGCTGGTTGCATCAGGTACAGTTGGTATGGGTAGTCTTCCGGACTTCACCTCGCAAGGTGGTGGCGCTACGACGGGTTACGACATTGATCGTCTTCTGCGTTTCGACCCAGATCTCGTTTCTGGTGCTGTTTTCGCGGTTGGTACTATTGATAAGGCAACCCTTGAGGCAACACAGTTCAACATGGATGACCTTGTTGCTCTTACGCAGGCTCCGACCTTGAACGTGAACACGACAATGACGCGTCGTTTGACACGAATCGATCCTACGGACTCGACGAAGATTCTTATTACGTACGTTAGTACAACAGCTTCGTCCAACACCGGTCCGACCTTCCCGAACGATATCGATCAGATCGGTGACGCGCTCGACGGTACTGGAACCTTCACAGGTCCAATCGTTGACAACTTCGAGCAGGGTGCAGGACTTGGATCCGTTGAAGGTACAACCGAATGGGGACTTGAAGGCGAAGAGGGCATTCCCGAGATCGACATCAAGGTCGATTCCGTGGCTGTCACAGCGATCACCAAGAAGCTCAAGGCTAAGTGGACGCCAGAGTTGGGACAGGATCTTAATGCCTATCACAACCTTGACGCCGAAGTCGAGCTTACTCAGATTCTTTCTGAGCAGATCGCTCTTGAAATCGACCGCGAGATCCTTGAGGACCTCGTTAAAGATTCCGCTGCCGGTGTTCGTTACTGGTCGCGTCACCCAGGTCAGTTCCTTGACCGCGAGACCGGAGCCGTTTCTAACGTGACTCAGGACTTCACGGGTAACGTGAGCGAGTGGTATGAGACTCTCATTGAGACAATCAATGATGTTTCGGCCCAGATCCACCGTAAGACACTCCGTGGTGCAGCAAACTTTGTGGTTACATCCCCAGAGATTGCTAACATCCTTGAGTTCACGGCTGGCTTCCGAGCTAATGTGACTGCTGATAGTGACCGCGGCGACGCGGGTGCTGTTAAGGTTGGTGCTCTTTCGAAGAAGTTCGACGTTATTGTCGATCCTTACTTCCCGCGTAACTTGCTCCTTGTGGGCCGTCGCGGAAGTAGCTTCCTTGAGAGTGGCTATGTGTATGCACCTTATGTGCCGCTGCAGACCACACCTACGATCTTTGGTGTCGAGGACTTCGTGCCTCGTAAGGGTGTCATGACCCGTTACGCCAAGAAGATGGTCCGTCCAGATATGTATGGACTGGTTATTTGTAGAGGTCTCGAAGGCTAATTTAGTCTGACTTCTAGGTCAAAATAATGAAAGCCCCGTCTCTTTTGAGGCGGGGCTTTCTATTTACTACTAGATCAACAGAGGAACCTTCGTATGGCAATTCCAAACTTAAATCCGGCATCGACTTCAAATGCTAATATACTTCCAGTAACCGGAAGTCCTGAAAATGTGCTGGCAACGTTGCCTTTTGGGATTTATAGTTCACATGCGTTTTTATCGGGAGCCGCAGATCAAGTAGCCTATACCTATAAGAAACTAGGAGGCGATGTTCTTGATATTGAATTGTCAGAGGGAAATATTTATTCGGCCTATGAAGAGGCCGTCCTAGAGTATTCATACCTAGTGAACCTTCATCAGAGTAAGAATGCTTTATCTAACTATCTGGGAGGGACTACTGGCTCGTTTGACCAAGATGGTCAACTTCTCGAAGGTGATGCACTCTCGGGATCTAACGTTGCTCTAAGATATCCCCGGTTTGATTATGGATATATTCGACGCGTCTCCGAAGGTCTTGCAACGGAAGCCGGCTTCGGCGGCCTTACTCCTATTTACTCCGCATCTGTAGATCGAGTTGCAAAGCAGCAAGACTATGACTTGCAGTCTATCATTTCTTCATCAGCCGTAACCGACACAACTGCTTCTTTCTATGGTCAAGTTGGCGACAAGAGAGTGGTTATTCGTAAGGTATTTTTTAAAACCCCGCGTGCAATGTGGCGTTTCTACGGTTATTACGGCGGCTTCTCGGTTGTAGGGAACCTGCGCACATACGGCCAGTACGCTGACGATTCCACTTTCGAGATTGTCCCCACTTGGCAGAATAAACTCCAAGCAATGGCTTATGAGGATGCGTTGTGGACAAGAATCTCTCATTATTCATATGAAATCCACGACAATATGTTGCGTCTGTTTCCCACACCGGACAATACATCCCCGAAAAAGTTCTGGGTCCAGTTCACGATTGATAATCAATATGATGCATGGGAAGAAACCGGCCGCGGCAACCAGGGTACGGGCGGTATCAACAACCTGAATACTCTGCCGTTCGAGAATCTTCCTTATGAGAACATTAACTCTATCGGTAAGCAGTGGATCCGTCGGTTCGCCTTAGCCCTAGGTAAGGAGATGTTGGGGCAAGTTCGTGGCAAGTTTGCCACTGTACCTATCCCGGGTGAGTCAGTCACGCTAAACGCAGCTGACCTTCTGAGTCAAGCCCGAACAGAGATGGATCAGCTCAGAGAAGAACTTAAAACTATCCTTAACGAGCTTACATATGATCAGCTTGCGGCTGTTGATTCTGGTATGCAGGATTCGACTGAGAAGGTTCTAAAGAACGTTCCGGCCGGCATCTATGTGGGATAATTAGATGTCCCGCAGCAAGCGTACGCAAGACGAGATACAAAATAAGAAGCTCAACGAGTTTGATTACGTTGGCAGCGAAAAGGTCGCAGATAAACTTCAGGAAATTGAGTTTATGCCTTCGACGCTGGAAACGATTGATCGTGCTATGCTCCGCTATGTTGATGAGGATCTTAATTTATTCACCACTACGAATGACGGTTTTAAAAAGGTGCCTGTTTTGTGGGTGACTGCCGAACGCGCTTTTCAAATCAAGCATAATAAGGATCTCAGAGATAAAGAAGAAACTTTGATTCTTCCCTTGATCACGGTTAATCGTGCAACCGTAACGAAGGACCCTACATTCAAGGGTACAGCATACGCGAATCTCTATCCCATCGATGACGCGAAGGGGGGAACTATTACAGTAGCCCGCCAGATCAACCAGAAGAAAACAGCAGAGTTCCAAAACGCGCAATCAAAAAGAAAATATGGCCCGGACGGTGACATCGCTAGTAAGATGCTTAATACTAACAAGAGAAACATGTCGACCGCTAAGACCGTATACGAGACTATTACCATTCCTATTCCTACCTACGTAAAGGTAGTATATGAGATTTCACTACGTACCGAGTATCAACAGCAAATGAACGAGTTGATAACTCCTTTTATCACAACTCCTGGTAATTCTAGGATGCCGAAGAGAATTGAAGCAGAGGGCCATTACTATGAGGTCTTCATCGACGGTAATTTTGGAAATCAGTCCAATCAAGCAAACCTTGGAATGGACCAACGTAACTATGAAACCAATATTAATATCGAGGTGTTAGGATACTTGATAGGAGACGGCGAGAACGATGATCGACCTAAGATCGTGAGAAGAGAAAATGCGGTCGAAGTAAAGATTGGTCGAGAGCGTACAGTATTGGGCGACATCCCCCGAAATATAAAGGATGGTTTTTACAGAGAATAATTCTCTTCCCACTATTTAGCACTATTTACTTTGAACATTTTTATAAATGTAGGAGAGAATAACGAATGTCAGTTAAGAATTACCGTTTTGTATCCCCGGGCGTTTTCGTAAATGAAATTGACAACTCCCAACTTCCAGCATCACCAGCCGGAATTGGGCCTGTCATCATTGGACGCGCTGAGAAGGGTCCGGCCCTAAGGCCAACAACCGTCAACTCATTTGAAGAGTTTGTCAATATTTTTGGAACACCAGCTCCCGGAAACTCCGGAGATGATGTTTGGCGCCAGGGCGCCAATACTACTGCTACCACATACGGTATGTACGCAGCCCAGGCTTACCTGCGAAACAGTTCTCCTCTAACATATGTTCGTTTGCTCGGCGCTGAAGATGATACGGTTGTCGATGGTAGTGGAACTGGTGAAGCCGGCTGGAACGCTGGTACAAGCGGCAGAGCCTGGGGACTTGTATTGTTCCAGACTTCTTCTACTAACTCCTATTTGACGGGTGCTCTCGCAGCGGTTGTTTACGCTGAGTCTGGCGTCAGTCTCGAAATGTCGGGCACACTGATGCAATCCAGCGGTGCAGCTGTCCCCGTCATTGTACCAACAAGCCCAGCGCTTAATGTTACTGGTTCAGATATTATTGTTCGATCAACTAATAATGCTGCCAAAGAGTTCAAGTTTCTCGTTAAGACAGGTGAAACAGACCCAGGTACAGATGGCACTGTGGTTGACACCATCACGTTTAACTTTAACCAGAGCGACTCCCGCTACATCAGAAAGGTAGTCAGCACCAACCCACAGCTGCTTAATGGCAATATTACAGATGCCGCGAATGAGAAGGTCTACTTCTTAGGAGAAACATTTGATCGTCACGTGGATAATGTGCTTTCGGATGCCAACTCGGACATCCTCGGCGCCTGGATTCAGCTTGCGAATTCGGACGCTACCAAGGGTGATGACTTCATGTATGAAGTTCAGGGCGCAGAAACTCCACACATTCTTAGTAATCGCTTGGCTCCCGGCGTCGCTCCCACCAAGCTTTTCAAGTTTGTATCCCGCGGTAAAGCCGGCGACTGGACAAACAAGAATCTTAAGATTTCTATCCAGGACATTAAGCGCTCTACCAACGAGGACGACAAGTATGGTAGCTTCTCGGTGGTTATTCGCCACCTGAGCGACAGTGACAACGTTGTACGCGTCGTCGAGCAGTTCAACAACTGTAACCTTAATCCAAATTCACTGGATTATGTTGCGCGCAAGATTGGTGATAGTTATAAGGAATGGAGCGCCACTGAGCGCCGATTTGCTCAGAAGGGCAATTATCCCAATAATTCCGATTACATTTACATTTCCATGAACTCGGATGTCGATGCCGGTAATACTAACCCCACCTTCCTGCCTTTCGGCTTTGAGGGGATTGTTAAGTATGCTGACATTCTTGACTCCACCGGTGGTAGTCGACAAGACTCATGGATCTCTGGTTCGCAAGTTCTGAATCTTGGCAGCATGTATCCGGCTGATGGGTTGTTCGTTACAGACCAGCCTTTCATCGTTTCGGGCTCCAATGGTCTTTCGTCCTCCGTGGACTTCCCACGCCCCGTTATGCGTATAAACGCAACGGATGGTAACTTGGCCAACCCAACTGATGCTTACTTCGGCATGCAGACTGGGCGCTCGGCAGCCAGCTCGGTATTCTCCACATCCTATGTTGACATCCTCCGCCCACGCGGCGGCGCCGTTGGATTTACGCTTCCTACTGATGGCGAGTACTCCCCGGTCTTTACCCTTGATGATGTCTCGGGCTCCGGAGTTTATGTCACAGGCTCCGGTAATGCAACCGGCGTCGACGCTCTAACATCCCTCACTGCTGTGAACGGCGCTGTTAGTGGAGTCCTTGACGCAGGCTACGATCGCTTCACCATTCCATTGTTTGGTGGCTTCGACGGTGTGGATATCAAGCAGATGGATCCATTCACAGCAGCCAGCTTTGCAATGGGAAGCGCCCCAACAGAAGCTAACAGCTACTCCTTCTTTAGTGTCAAGCGCGCAATTGATTCCGTCGCCGACCCTGAGGTTGTAGAAATGAATATGCTTAGTATTCCAGCCCAGACACAGGACGGTCTCACTACGCACTTGGTTCGCACATGCGAGGACCGCGGCGACGCTCTTGGAGTCATCGATCTCCCATCGGCGTTCCAGCCTCGCGAGGACGGTGAGTCGATCGATCGTTTGAATTCTCAGTCGACGGTTACAACACTTATTAACGGCCTCCGAAGTAGAAATCTTAATTCTTCTTATGGTTGTGCCTACTATCCATGGGTCCGCGCTCGCGACACCATTAATGGATCGTTTGTATGGCTCCCACCATCTGTGGCAGCTGTCGGTACTTTCTCAAGCTCCCAGCGTAAGACGCAGGTCTGGTTCGCACCAGCCGGCTTCAACCGCGGCGGCCTGACAGAAGGTTCCGCTGGTCTCCCGGTCGTCGACGTAGCTCACCAGCTGCGACGTAAGGACCGAGACGATCTTTACACAGCGAACATTAACCCAATCGCCAAGTTCCCAGCAGAGGGCATTGTAATCTTCGGTCAGAAGACCCTGCAGGTTACACCTTCGGCACTGGATCGCATTAACGTGCGACGCTTGATGATCTTCGTGAAGAAGCGCATTTCGCAAATGGCGTCAACAATCCTATTTGATCCGAACGTCAAAACCACTTGGGCACGATTCACATCGCAGGTCGAGCCTTTCTTGGCTGATGTTAAGACCAACTTTGGTCTCTCGGACTATCGTGTGATTCTTGACGATACCACAACAACCCCCGAGATGGTTGACAGAAACATCTTGTATGCCAAGATCTTCTTGAAGCCAACCCGAGCAATTGAATTCATCGCGATTGATTTCAATATTACACGAACAGGAGCATCGTTTGACGACTAGCTGGTAAATAATGCGGGATATTATAGCATCCCACACTATATAATATTAGAGTCAACAGGAGACATAGAAAATGGCATTTTGGACAAGCGCTTTATCAGAACCGAAAAGAGAACATAGATTTATACTGAGGTTGCCAGACCTTGTCGACGCAGATCAGGAGTTCGCTTACGCTGAATATCTTGCCAAGTCTGTGACAAAGCCCTCATATACGGTTGGGAATACTCCGCACAAGTTCCTTGGAAACACATACTATTACCCAGGCATTGTGGAATGGAATGAAGTGACGGCTGTGATCATTAACTCTGTCTCTCCGGATGGAAACAAGATTCTGTATGATGCCCTCTCCAAGATGGGATACCTCAAGCCTGACTTGCAAGAAGAAGTTTTCTTGAACAACCTTCCACCGTCGACCCCAAATAAGCTCGCCGCAACAAGAACTCTGGGAAGAGTTCAGATCGAAGAACTTTCTGGTGAGGGTGGAACTTTGGGCACATGGAAACTCAACAATGCTTTCCTTACGAGTGCAAAGTTTGGAGATTTGAGCTACGATACTGAAGGACTCCTTAATATTGACATGACTTTCAGGTATGATTGGGCTACGTATGATGTTGGCCCTGCAACGCGAGCATTGTCTAATATCACTTAGAAAGAAGGTGACATGTGAGTAGAAAAAACTCAAGTCGTTTAGAAACCCCTGCAGCACAACCCGACGAAGCAACCCCTGCTTCTATTTTATCGAGCACTAATGGCAATCCATTAGGCGATATTTTATCCTTTGTCAGTCCCACTGAGATTGTCGATCTCCCAAGCGAAGGCCTTTTATATCCCACTGGTCATCCCTTACATAATATTGAGAGCGTTGAAATTCGTCACATGACGGCGAAGGAGGAGGATATCCTAACCTCCGAGACTCTTATTACTAAGGGTATAGCTCTTGATAGATTATTGCAATCTCTAATTGTTAATAAAGATTTGGATGTAAATGATCTGCTGACGGGGGATAAGAATGCCCTACTGGTTGCAGCTCGTATAACTGGCTATGGGCCGCTGTACAAGACCAATGTGGAATGCCCCTCCTGCGCTACCTCCAAGGCTGACGAGATTAATCTAGAAGAGGTCGAGACCCGAACTCCCGTCGTTCCCGAGAATGTTACACTTACAGATAGGGGGACGTATGTGATTAGCTTCACTGAGTATACCGAACCCCTCGATGTAGAAATAAGACTTCTCAGAGGAAAAGATGAGACCTCTATGAGCAAGAGAAGAGAGAACAGGAAAAAGGCAAACCTACCAGAAAGCTTCATTACCGATCAGCTTACGGCCATCATCGTGAGGGTCAATGAGATTACGGATAGAGCAACCATAAAAGAGTTCTCCAGCGTTTGCCCCGCAGTCATATCTCGGAAGTTGCGTAAAGTATACGAGAGTGTAATGCCGAACATCGACTTGACTTATAATTTTGACTGCGATTCATGTGGCCACCGGGGAAAGGCAGGCATACCGTTGACGGTAAACTTTTTTTGGCCTGACGCCTAAATACCAAGAATCAGTTTACGAAGAGTTGTTTGCGCTTAAACACCACGGAGGATGGTCTTTCTTTGAGGCCTATAATCTGCCGGTGGCCCTTAGGGGATGGTTTGTTCAGAGACTAATCAGAGAGTTCGAGGAGCAGAACAAAGCCCAAGAGGAAGCTAATCAACAATAAAGCCGCCGTCAGGGCGGCTTTTGCTTTTGTTTACTAATTAAAAAGAGGAGCTATCCATGAAAGAAAAGCAAGTTATAAATTTACAGAATCCCAAATTACTAAATGAAGGCTCGTACATTTATGATGATTTTAGTAAGAAAGTCCGCGAGATGTTGCTGGGCTTGATGTATGCGGGTATCAATGTTCCCATCTCGGTTATGGGGTCATCATCGCAAGTGAACTCTTTTTTCAAAGCGCTTAATGGCGAAAAGAGATATATGGATAGTTATGTTAAGAATGGCCTTGGCGATCAGCGAACGCTTCGAAGCAAGTATGCGTTAAATCGCTCTGTTGAAAAGTTTGAAAATGAGACTGGTTTAAAGTGGCCGTTCAAAAACTAAGGTAACTACCAATGGCACAGATTTCGGACGCAAATGCTCAAGCTCTTATAGGTATCCTGCAGGGTATTTTAAAGGATCTCGGCGCCGGTGGCCCCGCCACGGATGATCGCATCGAGAGACTTCGGGATGAACAGGCCGGCCTAAACGACGCGTCCGCCGAGTTCCTAGAAATCCAGCGAAAGATCTACGAAGTAGAGGCCGAGCGCGCCCCAGCCAACTCCGAGGCGAGAAAGCAGGCACTCAGCGATATTCGAAAGATCAATAGCCAACTTGAAGAACAAAAAAATAAGCAGGAAGACTTAAATCAGGAGCTTGCAAAAGCCGACGTCATACTTAAGAACTATGCGGGCGCACTATTCAACACTAGTGGTGCTTTACAGGATCTTTACAAAAACTATATTCCTAAGACCACTAAAGAATTTGAAGCCATGGGCATGCAACTTGCGAAGTCCATGAACGGCTTTAAAGCTTGGGGCAAGACCCTTGATACTATTGTCGTCGCCGGCACAATGAAGATTGCTAATGAATTTATGAAGCTTGCCCTTGCGCAAGATGAGGCATCTGCTAAATTCCGACAAGCAACCGGCTTGGGTACGGAGTTCGCTTCCACTATTACGCATATTCGCAACGCCAACCGCGCCGCGGGCATAACTCACAAGGAAGCCGGGGAAGCGGTCGGCGTTTTGGCCGACAATATGAGTGCGTTCACGCTGTTGGATGGGCCAAGTCGCAATATGCTGGGGAATACCACAGCATTACTAACCGAACTCGGTGTTGCAGGGTCAACAACGGGTCGCGCCCTAGATACTGCCACCAAATCTCTGGGGGCGACCGTACCTGAAGCCAACGCAATCATGCATCGACTCAGGGATACTGCCACCAGCCTAGGCCAACCGATTAATAAAGTCGTAGAGGATTTTGTCAACGCATCGCCTAAGCTTGCATTCTATGGGAAAGAGATGATGGGAGTCTTCGAGCAGCTCTCGAAACAAGCAAAGGTCACTGGCCTCTCGGTCGACCAACTCCTGGGAGTCGTCGGAGAGAAATTTGATACTTTCGAAGGCGCCGGACAAGCAGTCGGCAAGTTAAATGCCATTTTAGGTGGTCCATACTTAAACTCAATCGATATGCTCAATGCTACTGAGGCAGAACGTATGGAGATGATTAAGGCCTCAGTCGACGCAGCAGGCATTCAATTCGACCAACTAAACAAGTTTGAGCAGAAAGCTTTTGCTAGCGCGCTGGGAACGGATGTGGATACTTTACGAAGATCAATGATGAATCTTTCTGAAGCCGAACAGTTAAACATTATCAAGCAAGAGCGCTTGGCCGAGACTGCCGCCAGTGTACAGTCTATGATGGATGAGCTTAAAAGCGCTATAGCTTCCCTTGTCCTTGATAACAAGGATTTGTTTGATGGCATAGTGCAGGGAGTTAAGGATTTTTCTAAATTCTTAAGGACAATTGACGACACCCAAAAGGCTGCCATACGAGCAAAGCTAGAGTTCGGCCTTCTCTTCGGTGCCATCTACATGGGCACTAAATTTGTTTTTGGTCTCGCTAGGGGGTTTGGCATGCTCGCCAAGGTTCTAGGGGTAGGCCGTGCCGCCGCAGGCGCCGCAGGCGCCGGAGGTGCCGCAGGCGGCGGAGGTGCTGCAGCTGGCGGAGGCCTAATCGGCGGTCTGAAAGTGATGGGATCAACGTTGGCAAAAATGGCCGTCCCCATCGCTGCGGTCACCGGCGGCATTACCACACTTTACGGGGCATTTTCGGGCCTTATAGCATCTCTGGCCGCCGGCGGTAGTGTTGGCGATGTGTTTGCCGGCGCCCTCTTGGGTATTGCGAAGTCAATGAGCACCCTCTTGAATACTGTCAGCTTTGGAGGCTTTGGGAAGCTTATTGAATTTATGAC
>UEXM01003098.1_pt1 | contig 11010 bp, 29 predicted proteins | sample 1796661 | NCBI WGS metagenome assembly UEXM01 (sample SAMEA4772469, study PRJEB27181) | metagenome
TTCTTCCATACCCGGAACGAACGCAAGTATGAGAGGGATGCTGAACAGAATTGTAAGCCACTCGTCTTTCCACGATGAGGAAGAGCCTTTAGCCATTTCCAAATCCCAATCAAGTTCGCCTGTAGCCCTTCTTTCCATGACTGTAGCTTCTGCTTTAGCCCGTGCAACTTTTGCACCAGTTTCTGCTTTAGACTTTTCAACTTTTCCATTTAACCAAGTTCCTGCTAAATCTGCAATAGGTCCGATTAGTAAGTTTAACATTATCCACCCCTTCTAAATCTTGCCGTTTTCTTTGCAATACCTTTAGGCTGCTTTACAAATTGTTTACCTGCAGCTTTACCTTTTCTTTTTGCCCTAGTTGTAGCAGCATATTCGCTACTTGTCAAGGATTTAATTGCTGCAGAGGGTAAATAACGCTCTCCTGTCTTAGCAGAAGGTTTACCAGATTTAGTACGCCACTTCTGGCTAGTCCAATCTTTTAAACTTTTTTGTGGTGCTTTCATTACTTTCTTGACTTCTCTATAGCTTTAAACGTATCACGCAAACTAGGTGGCTTTTCATTCTTTGGGTCATACTTACACTGTATTTCTTTTGGGAAATATTCGTGTAGATTTATCCAAACGCTATCTACTGTATTGTTAGCACCGTGATATATACATAGTCTTTCCCCGTCTATGGTCTGGCATCCTTGTAGTCTACATACCACATACTCTGGAGTTGCATTAGCAGCCATGCCTTTAAGAAATAATATGAACCCATACAATACACCTGAAGCAAGTAATATCATAAATATCCATGCCACAATTTCAACAAACTTACGCCTACGTTGCCTTTGTTTGTACAGTGTCTCTTGGCGTTGCTTACGGATAGACCCTTCCATACGCACAAGTTCATCCCACTTAGACCTACCCATAGTCAGGCCAATCCACTGCTGCAACTCATAGCGTTGTGCTTGAGCCTTTTGTTTTGCAGCAAATGTTTCTATGGCTTCTTGTTCTACAGATTTACCAGCAAATAGCTTCTTGAAGATAGGCGGGTTCTTGGCTTCCTTCTCAAGCATGTCCAAATCGGACATTGCACCCATCCAGCGTGACAAATCAGAGGCCATTGATTCAATATCACGACCTACTTGAAATCCTTTCTTGATAGCACCAAACGCTGCTGATGCTGTTGCCATTGCGCTAATGGGGTCCATTAATATACCTTTACATTGCCTTCTGTTATAAATTTAGGTATGCAGTAAGCAGTTATAAGATTACCCTGCTTGTGTAATGTCTGTGCGTACCAAACGCATTCTCGTAGGTCTTTGAAGTGCATGTCACTGCTTACTAGCTTTTTGTCATCTCCTACGCCTACAAATACGAATAGGAGAAAAACGTGTAACATTTAACCTCTGTAACCTCCTCCTGCTTTTTTATATGCAGACGCAAGCATCTGGGCTTTACGTGCCGACCACTGACCGGGTGCGCCGCCCTTACCGCCAGCCTTAATGCGGTTAAACTGTTGCTTTCTCATTCCGGGCTTAGTGTAGTTGCCAGCTTCATTAACTCTACTCTTGCTCTTCGGCGCACCGCCTTTCGCAAGGTTAACCTTTCTAACTGGCTTCTTTTTCGCTTTTGCTTTTGCAATCTTCGCCATCTTCCTAATCTCGCCTCTTTGTGTTGTAAAGAAATGTCCATAGATGCTGCCCTCTATATTAGGCTGCTTCTCTACTACTCCAGTAAATAGTTCCGTAGTCGTGTAGTATTTCTTGTCCTTTGGCTATGTCTTGAAGTGCGTAGAACCTAATAAAATTATCGTCTTCTTCATTTACATCCCACTCTGCATTAGGAGTTTCGCTATGGTTGTATATCATAGCCAACCCTAACGGAATGCAGTACAAGTTATCTTCTCCTTCGTAGGGAGAATAAAACATGTAGTCGTGAAGAACACACTCATCGCCTATGTCGTTTTCGCTAGAAACCAGATAAGGACATAACTCTATAGTATCACCTACAGAATAGTCCTTATCTGCAAAAACTCCTAGACCGTGTATTTTAGATTTAGCTACGTAAGGCAATTACTTCTTCTTTTTTGCCATACCGCCACGCATCATCTTTTTCTTAGACATCTTAGCCATGCCGCCGCCCATCATTTTTTTCTTCATCATGCCGCCGCCACGCATCATCTTTTTCTTCTTAGCCATTTTAGCTTTACCCATTGCCATTACGTAATCTCCTTCTGTCAAGTACTAAAGCATCATATACATCATCTGGAAAGTGTTCGTAGTAATTAGACTTTTCCAGATACAAAGCTGCATCGTCTAGCTTAGAGAGTTTCTGCACAAAGACCATACAATAAGATAAGCTGTCATCTGTAACTCCATCATCTACTAGGAAATCAAGTCCAGCTTCTGTTGCGTCATAGTCTGGATGAAACACCATCAAGTGCAAATCAATACCAGCTATAGACATCAACTCATTCATGCCATCACATAGACCATCTAGGTATTCCATGTCTGGCAAATCTTCATTGGCCCACACTACGATATCGTAATCGTGACCATAAAATTTACGGATAGCTTCTAGTAGTCCATCTATATCAGTATTAATACTAAAGACTACTTTATCATCAGCCCATGCTTTTCTAGCATAGGGGCAAGGTGGTAGACCGTTTAGTTTAGCATTAGGTATTTCTAAAAAGTCTTTTGACCACTTGCGTATATCTGCTTCAACTCTATGCACGGTTATTCCGTTTGCCAGCAGTCTTTGTTCTAGCAAAAGACCTATTCTGGGAAGGACGCTGGAGAGTAAGATTGCCACGCCTATTGTCACGAGGATTGCCATTCTTGTGTGCTACATCCTTACCCGCTACATTTACACCCACTTTTTTAAGAGAGTTACGGGCAGCATTTCTACTCGCTCGTTTCTTTTTCTGCACAGTAGTGCCTTGATAATTGGCATATTCTTTCTTGTAATTACGATTAGTTGAAACACCACCTACAGCCATTTTCTTCTTCTTAGCTGCAGTTTTTTTCTTTTGACTTTCAATAAACCTACGAAATACAGCCGCCGCTGCAACTTTTCCTGCAACCTTTGCCCGTTGTTCCATAGCTATAGCAGCCTGTGTCTTGTGTGCATCTGTTCTGTCTGACGCTTTAATTTTACGCACACTGGCTTCAGCATCTTTTACTGTAGCAAACTTTAACCCTGTTATAGTTCCTTTAGGGTCTTCGTCTGTGTACAGATCACTATGCTTCTTAGACTTTGCGGGTTGGCCTTTTTTTCTTGGCACTCTTGGGTTTGCCATTAAGAACTCCTTGTAAAGTCTTAGCCTGACTCGCATGGCTTTTAGAGGCTTTCTTTAAACCTTTAATTACCTTTTTTACCGTTTTCTTTTTTTGGACTTGCATCACTTACCTGTAATTTTATTGTACGCTTCCATACCTTTTGGCCCACTAGACCGTAAAGCACGTAGACCCGCATTGTCTTTTACAGAACCGCCGTTAGAAAGATACATGTGTTTCTTTCCATTAGCCATGCCACCCATAGCCATTTGCATTGGGCTAGTTTTTTTCTTTGCCATGCCACCTTTGTTTTTCTTTTCATCAAACTCTTGTTTTTCAGCCATACCTTTTGGAATAGGAATATTATTCTTTCGCAGGATACGGCGCAGTGTAGTTTCAGTTTGTGAATCAGACAAATTGTTTTCACGTCCAATACGCATAGCTTCAGCTTGCGCTTCTTTAAATGTCATTTGCTCTGCCATGATTAAGACCCCTTTTTCTTACGCTGGTTAAGAAACTTACGCAGACGTTCTTGTTTATTTCCTTTAATAGATGCAGGAATATCGTCATCACGTACTGCTTTAAACTTTTTACCCTTAAAAGTAAAGTCTGTACCTACACCTTTTTTCCTAGCACGAGCAAATGCCGCACCAAAAGTTTCACCAGAACTTTGATCTGGCTTTGGCCTTACGGGTCGTTTATTAGATTTAGAAGCAGCAGCAGGATTATTATCTGTGCTATCGCCGCCAAAGCCAACAAACGGCGCAGTTGTTGCTGCCAATATCAATGCCCGTTGTGTGCGAGTGCCAGTAATCGGTGTCTTTGCCGCCTGTTTCTTAGCTGCTTTCTTTGGTGCTTGTTTAGCTTTAGGTGCCTGTTTAGGTGCTTTCTTTGGTGCTTGTTTAGGAGCCTGTTTAGCTTTAGGTGCCTGTTTAGGTGCTTTCTTAGCAGCACCTGAACCAGTAGGCTTTTTAGGTGTAGTCTTCTTAGGAGCAGAACCACTACCACTACCGCTAGTTTTCGGCTTCGCTGGCGTAGTCTTGGGTGCTGCTCCCCCAGCTTTTGGGCGAGAAGCTGTCCTTACAACTCCAAGGTTACTGTTGTTTACCGTTAGAGGTTTACCACCAGCTTTAATTTGTTTCTTTGTTGCCTTTACAGCAAACTTAGCAATTTCTTTTGCAATTCTTGGCCCTGCAGCACGTAGTAGTTGCCCAGCAGCAAAGAAGATTAAGGGTGCAGCCATTGTATTATTCCTTTACCATTTAACTTTATGTGACCAATACTTCGCTGACAGCTTAGTGGTCGGTTTGCCCTGTGCATCGTGACGTGCATAGTAGGACTTCTTACGTGCTTTATCTTTAGCACTCTTCGGGTTCTTACCAGCCCCGGATACACCTTGCTGCCCAAAGCGTATAAACTTATACTTACCACCCTCTGATGCCATCACACAGTGAGACTTAGTAGGGTGTTTAGGAGTTCTCTTAGGCTTATTAACGCCAGACAACCCCTCTTCCTTCATCTTATTGCGTACTCTCTCTGGAATAGCCATGTTATGTAGCAGTTCCTACTGGAGTACACTTCCAATCAATAGGCATGTGACCGGGTATACCGTTATATATGTCTTTGCCCATCTCAATAGTACGCTCGTAGCACTCTTCATGCGTTGCATATGGGCCACGAGTATCCTGTGCAGGGAAACACGCATTAGCCATGCCCATCACACAAACAATTACCCATGCCTCAAACATCATTCATTCCTCTCAGTCCACCCTTCAGCCCTCATTGCATCCTCTACATGCTTTAAAGTAAAGGAACGCCCATAGTGTGCCTCTACGGCATTACGCACGTAGAATACATCACTGTGAGGTATGTGGAGTTTGTCTAATGTATTGGTACGGACAGCCTCATAAAAGGCGTCAAGCACATTATCTGTATATAGTTTTACGGATTTCTTAGCCATTGTCAAGCACTTTCTTGCACAAAGGTACAAATTATACATATAGGGTACATTGTAGGTGTTACAGTTAGAGTGAAGTTAGCAAAGAATCTTTATATACACTGTAGGTGTCTTGCATTTAAGGTGTATTTTAAAAGATTATTGAATAAACAGTCTAAGTGAACACTTTAAGTGTTAGTTATACATAATTATACCCGATTTCCCGTATTTTGTCAATAGCAAAAATATCACTGCCTTTAAATTACCTTAATGTTGCACAAAAATTAGGCACATTGCACAATACTTGTGCATATAGGGTGTATAGTTACCCTTGTGGTTAACAGTGAATTTACCTGATCTGTGTATTTGTGTGTGTATATATACTGGTACCCCCTACGTGGCCCCTGCCATGCCGCTGTAACTATGACAGATTTTGGGACGCCGGGGTTGGGATGCAGAAATAATTGTGATGACAATAGATAGTTCAATCATTTCAATGTGTTGCAATCAATCAATAAGCATTGGCAACTGTTAAGCTAACAGTTAACACCAAACAGAATGATAAAAGCACGTGATTATTTCAGAATGCACGTGATTGATTGAACGGGTGCATATACTACACGCCACCCCCACCACCCATTGGTGGCATATCACTCCCAACTTGGGAACGATTGCTTGCATCAATCTTTTTATTTGCACGGGGTGGAAAAATGTGATCTAATCATCATTAAGCAATATTGCTTGATTAGTGAAAAGGAAATAAACCAATGAACAATCTTCAAACCGTCTACTCAATCTCAATCGCTCCAATTAAACAAGCAAGCGATCAACTCGACAATGATGCCACCATGATTGCCTATGCGAATGGTTATATTGAAATGGCCGATAAGAAATATTCAATATTCGGTGATGCCAAAGGCAAAGCACAAACGCAAGTAATGAAAGATCAATGGGCGCAATGGCTTGCTAATCCCTGTGGTGATAAATCAGTCTGTTTGTCTAATTGGCTTGATAGTCAATTCAAGAATGAGCAAACAGAATTGAACAAACTACAGGACAAGCAAGCACAAAAAAATCTGCTTGAATGGGCAAGTCTACCAATGAAAGAACGGGGAAAAGCAAAACCTAATTTGCGTGGAATGATGCAAGCCAGCACCCCCGCAAAAACAGACGAAGAAAAAGCAGAAGCAAAAGCCGCACGTGAAGAAAAACAGCAAGCCGCACGTGACGAAGTAAAGGCCGAAGTTAAAGCAGAATTAGAAGCCGCAGGAATGATATCAAAAGATGATTGCCGCATCATTCAATCTGACAGCCCCACACTTGCATTGATGGTGCGGTTGTTTGAAACACAAAAGATTGAAAACGCTATTGACGCTGGCAAGGTAATCAACATTATGGCGCAAGCACTGGCAAAGGAAATTGACGTTAAACTGCCAGCAATCTATCAAGCGATTGAAAGCAAGCAAATCAAAAACTCTAAAGTCGCTTAATCATTCCCAACTTGGGAACAATCACACACACACAACACGCAGGGCTATCATGGCCCTGCTTTTTTTTTGTCTAAAATTTTTTTGGGGATTACTATCATTACTGTCATAATGGAGGTCAGGATGTGGAGGTCAAAGTGCGGAGGTCGGTTTGTGGGGGTCTGATTGACAGGCTGGGCTGGCTGTGGTAAGCTGTAAAGACAGTGAGAAGTTTGTCTTTTCAACAACTTAATCATTCACAACTTGGGAGTAAACAACATGAAAAAAGATAGAGGATATGAGAATAATAATGTCGTTCCGATTGCTAATGGTCTACGCTCTCACATGGGGTGGGCGGGTCACAAGGAACCAATCAACATAAACTTTGGTGGTATGGGTATTCCACAAGTCGCTGAACTATGTCGGCAAGCAAACAAACAGCGTGTAGCAAAAGAGATTGCCGCACTATATGATGTTTTCGTGTCTGATTTGACAGACGATAAATAGTGTGATACCTTATATAGACAATCTAAATGGGAGTTAAAAAATGTCTGTATTTCAATTTACTACGTCAGAGCCTAATCCACCGTTTGCGGTCATGCGTAAAGATTCGTATGCTGATTATTGCTTTGATTGTTCGTGCGAAGGTTTACAGCCTATTGACTGGCACTCTTGGAAAGTGCTAGTGTCGGAGTTGCTTGCCAAAGGTGATGGTGACGCATGGGCATGTTTGTATGCACAAAAGGTGGCGTTTGATCGCTATCATTCATCTTAACTCCCAACTTGGGAATGAAACAACGGAGAATGTTATGACTATTATCTACGATTTATCAAAAGTGCCAGCAAACATTGTTGAGCAGATTCATGCTTCACCAAAATACACAAAGTGGTTTAGTGAGTTTCCCACCAAACTTTTCAATCGGGATAACAATGCCAAGACGGTCAAGGGGTTGAAGCTGGGTACAAGCACATTGGTTATGTATCTGCTACCATCTAACCTATCTGGCTATCAGGTTTGTGCGGCAGAAGTTCTTGCCCAATGTGGGGGTCCGTGCCTCAATACTGCTGGGCGTGGTGCAATGTCGAGTGTCCAGATGTCCAGATTGCGAAAGACGTTAATGTTCTTTCAGTATCGTGCGGAGTTTTTGGATATGATCCAGACAGAAGTTCGGGCGCATGTAAAGTATTGTGCCAAGCACGAATACGAAGCGGCATGTAGGCCGAATGGCACGTCAGATATTCGATGGGAATTATACATGTGGGATTTCATGGTCGAGATGCACAAGCAGGGTGTCCAATGGTATGACTACACCAAACTGGCTAATCGCCTTGTGCCTGATGAAAGCGTGTATGACTTGACGTTTAGCTACAGTGGCGTTGACACGTACAAAAAGTCTGTTGACACTGCACGTGCATTGGGTATGCGTATGGCTGTAGTGTGGCGGTATCAGACAAGCATTCCAAAAACCTTTATGGGTATGGATGTTGTGTCGGGTGACGATGACGACTTGACATATCTTTCGCCACGTGGTGTAGTACGTGCATTGTATGCCAAAGGTAAGGCTGTACGTGACACTAGCGGATTTGTATTAAACTAATCATTCACAACTTGGGAGTAAAAAGATGTCTAGGAAATGTGCATGTTGTGATACAAACAACGAATTGACATACGTGGGTAGTGCTGACGACTACTACTGCATGACCTGCTACTATGTCACATATCACTACGCAGATTTTGACATTGGATATCAGTCTGCACGGTGTGATATAGACAACGGTGACATTGACGCTGAATTTGGCGTCATGTCTTTTCAAATGGACCCACCCGACAGTGCAAGCCAGTATGGATATAGGCAAGCCTGTCTACATGAAATACAACAAGGAGATGAACATGACTAAACGTAATCTAATTCCAAACCTAATCACCGTAATTGGTGCAGTGGTAATCTTAACCTTGTCCGTGCCAGAGTTGGTGTATTACGCACCGCCTATACATGTGATACTGTTTGCAGTAGCATTGGTACTAGGACAAGCGGCAATACGTAATCTTATAGGAGGGTCAAGATAATGGCACATTTTACATCACACATATCTAATTGGGAGTTGCGTGACGGTACAAATAACACGTGGGACAGCATCAACTGTTTGTCTGGGCGTGTCGAGGTAATCAAGCACATGGGTTGCTGGATGTTGGAGATACGATTTGACACAGGCAAAGTGCATGTCTCTTCACACAACACACGTGATGAAGCAATGCGTAAAGCAGAGGAGCAAGCCAGTTGGTCTTGTACGTTTGGTCATGGCGAGTGATAGAGTAGTGGATGCGTCCATTTATATCGAAGGCTGGGGTGAGGCAAAGCAAGAGCGATTGACGGAGGAAGCCAGACATATTATTGACTGGTTCGATTTGACACTTGAAGATGTAAGTGTTATAGAGGGGTTTCAATGTATCGGTACTCCAAATGATATCGAACTGATTGAAGAAATAAAAGATGAGTTACACTATATGGCTGATCTTGAAAGGGAACTTGACAATGAGGAAGTCACCGCATAAGATAAGGAATCAACATGCTGTTGATGCCGCAAGACGTAGGGCGCAAATAGTGCCAGACAAAACCAAATACAACCGTAAGAAGGATAAGCACGATGAAACTGACACAAGAAGAAATGGAAACGATGTTCCAAAAGATCAACAAGGTCACGAATAGACCAGTTGCTAAGAGAAAGCCAAAGGATAAGAACAGTGCTAAGACTGTCTATCGTGCGGCTGGCAGGGCAAAACGGTACATGCAGAGTCGTACCCATGCCTAAGATCACTCCCATGTTGGGAATGATGACTACCCTAACACTAAACACAACACGAAAAGGAGAACACAAAATGTTTGTAAAAGTAAAAATGGCTAACCTGATCCACACAATCACAGGCTTGAAGCCAACGATTGATCGTACCAACTACACCACGTACAACAAGATGGGTAAGTACTACGTAGGCCCATCTGCTACTGGTAAGTTCTTGCAGGTAAATGATGGTCTACACATTCGGTACTACGGTAATCCATTCTGGAACCTGTATCGTATTGTTTCCAAAGAGGGTAACGACTTTGTTATCCACGAAGCCAAGTAAGCAAACAATAGGGGTGGCCTTAGTGTCACCCCACTTTCATGGGAGAATATTCCAATGGATGAGTACACAGCAGAAGATTACAACGTCAAAGTATTTCGTGGACATGTGAGAGAGAATGGCGATAAACTTTGGGGAATACGTAGGTGGAAGGGTAAGAAGATACTTGATTATCGTGACCCTAAAACATACGACAGACAAGATGCTGCGAAAGATAACGCAAGAACTAAAAGACATAATCTAAATCGTAAACTAATTACTGAAATTAAAGTGAGGCGTGGGTGTGAAGTTTGTGGTATGCAACAAAGAAACATACACCGAAAGTTTCAGGTGGCGTTTGCTTATCTGTTACAGTTTGACCACATTGACCCATCCAAGAAAAAATATAACGTGTGTGATATGGCAGGACGTTCATGGGAAGCGATACAGGCAGAGATTGATAAGTGCCGTGTAGTATGTTTTCCTTGTCATACAAAACACACAGCAAAACAACGGAAAAAAGGGGAGTTATCCTAATGACTGAATGGCTTACGAAAGAAGAGAGAATGCAGATGCATAGTATGCAAGAAGACTACATAGAGATTTTCCACACTAGGACTGAACTACGTGAGGATAACCCAAAACTGTGGCATAACATTGTTGACCAGTGGGAAGCAATCAAGTTTCGTCTTGAACAGGATGAACATGAGAAGTGCATGAGTACCGCAACGCATACACTAGATGACATAATGGGAGATGACGATGACTAACGCACTGTGGGTTCTAGCCTGTTTAGGCACGATGACAACAGAAAATATCCACTTGGAAGTGTGGACAACACATGATACAATAGCTGGATGCCACGTAGAAAATACTATGCGTGGCTTTGACTATCCAGACCAGCAATGTTTTTGTATTGACGTAAGAGATATTGTGAAAGGAGATGATTACAATGATAACGATTAACCTACCACCGAAACAAGTCAACGCAATACTAGTTGCAATGGATTCAGAGATTGAGATGCAATTAGGTGGCAGACCTGTTGATTGGGAATCATTCCCAGAGGTTGCCGCAATGCTGATGGCTTACTACACAACACGTTGTAAATTTGAGGAGAACCAAGATGCCGAAGTATAGAATACAGGGAACAAAGTACGTGTTCGTAGATGCGATTGTTGAGGCTAAAGATGAGGACGAAGCCATTGCTATGGAAAATGCAGATAACTTAGATTGGTTTGAAGT
>UEXM01003100.1_pt1 | contig 11002 bp, 11 predicted proteins | sample 1796661 | NCBI WGS metagenome assembly UEXM01 (sample SAMEA4772469, study PRJEB27181) | metagenome
CAGTCAACTTTGTCATAAGAGTAGTGAGTGACTTCGCCTTGAACAAGTGACACTCATCTCCGAACACAGCACCGAACTGATCGAAGTATTCTTTCGGTTGCTTGTATATGCTTTGCCATGTAGACACGACAACACGCTTGTCTGTGTTCTTGTCTCTGCCAGCAAAGATGGCATGGCAGTTCTTTTTAGCATTCCATTTATTAATTTTAGAATAATCTGAAAAATCTGACAACATTTGCGAAACCAATGATGTTGTTGGAACAATGATAAGAAGTTTCTTGTCCTCTGGAATGATGTCCATATAGTAACGAATCAGGGAGTAGATGATCAAACTCTTACCAGAGGCAGTAGGAGACAGAAGAAGACACCTATCAGAATTCATTGCGTGTGTTACCGCATCAATCTGATGATCATGTGCTTTGATTGCCTCGCCATTTGCATGTGGTTTCAGAAACTCGTTTACATACTTTTTCGTTTCGTCGGATGTTTTTCGTTTGCCTTTTTTCTTGGGCATATCCAACGAGTATGAATACTGACGATCTTCTGCAAACTTGATAACATAAGACACTAAACCCTTGTATAGAGTTTGATCGAAGACGTTATATAATTTGATAGTGCCGTCCCACATTCGGTTACGGTATTGGGGCATGAATTTATAACCCGGAACTTTGAACGTGAAAAAGTCCGAAAGTTCCTTGGATATACTTCGTTCACATCGAATCTTGATATGAACGGAGTCAACATGTTCAATAAACAAATCACTCATACCTACTATGTATGAGTTAAGGGAAGAAGGATCTTCCTCGGATTTTGATTTCAATTTCATCATGGGTAAAAATTTTACCTTCATAGTATTCTACATCGACGCCGAACCTACCGAGAAGATCAATGCCGAGTTGACATGACTTCCGTGATTGCGTTGGTACTTTGTCGATAGCGTTTTTATGATATACAACTTTAGCAATACCAGCGGCACCGATGTACTTAACAGACCTTAGTGATGATCCCCAAGGAACAAATAGTATCGTGCCTTCTGTTGGTAGATTTGCTACTTTGAATTTATTGATTACATTAATTTCTGGATGCTCTGAGAAATGACGAAGATATGTGTTTGATGACATCCATTCTTCATAATCTGGAATTGTGTTGGAAGCACCACCAAGAATTTCTCCTTGATGTTCAAAACCAATACCAGCGGCATTTTTATCTATTGGGTTTGTACTATTACAGGCAATTCTATATACTTGCCTAAAGTACAGTCGATGTGCTTCGTTCACTATGAAACTCCGTTAGTAAACTTCTTCCATTCGATGGCATTACGGATCTTCCAATGCCTGTTATTCAGTTCTTTGATGAATGACTCGACGTAGTTCAGTTTCTCTTTTGCAAGCACCATCTTGTCTCGCAAGAGGCACAGATCATCGTCGGAGTCGAGGTACAGATCAAGATCCTGTTTTAGAATTTTAAGGTCAAAGGGTTCCCACTCTAGGCGTTCCAAATCTTCTTCTGACATTTTACCTGTGTAATATTCCCATTTGATTCTCTTGAGAGACCTATAGTCTCGTTCGATCTTAGATAGATCGAACTTGCACTCCATGAGAATATTCATGTACTTATTATGCAGTTGTGGAATCTTGAGAGATTCGATATCCAGTGCCGTATCGTCAACGACAGAATCTCTCTCTGCCATGCGCCGTAGTTCATCAAGTTTCATAGTATATCTCCTGTGTGATACTAAAGTATACCACACTCACATCAAAAGTCAAGGCAGTATTTCACTCACTTCATAGTAAGTGTATGCGAATGTTGCCGATGCTAGGATAGGTCCGGGATCTGTATTGGCACTATCGAATGCAATCTCTGTGAGACTGGTAGGGAACATTCGAGAAAATTCTATTCGTCGAATGGCCTGCATCTTATTGTTCATTACTAAAATACTTGCGTCAGCAAATTGATCTGCTGGTGCCGCTACTCGATCAAACCTGTCTGTTGCCTTTGTGCTGATCATCCAGTCATATACTTCTAACCAGTTGTTCATGTTCTCGTCTATAATAAACGAAACAACCAGCGGTTGGTATGTGAAGTCTTGTCCGGGTAATGGCGAAGGAACAAGTGCCGTTGGTTGTAATGCTGCTGCACTATCGACGCCTGGTATCTGAACCGACTGAACAAAGTAGTTTAGTGTGGGTGTTTTTGGACACGAAAACTGAAACGAGATAGGTTGTAGATAACTCTCGTTTGTCACAGTCCGACTGTTTACGTCTAGACTCACACCTGCTGGTGGAATATTTGGTAGTGGTTTTGCCATAAGAAATCTCCTCTACACTATTTATACAATAAAAAAGGGGAGAGTCACTAGGACTCTCCCCTGATTTATGCGTTACTTACCGATCAGGCATCGGGAGCGTATGCTGAACCGTCACCAAGACCATGCAGGTTATCTACACGGAAGACACGGTAATACTGGTTCACACGAACCGCAGTAGATGGATCAGAGGACGAAACGAATGGGTTGTTTACCAGTCCGTAACGAGTCTTAAATCCGATCTTGGGTTGGAATGTGTTTTCACCAACCGCACGAACCATCTGGAGTGGAACGTATGGGCAGTAGAACATACCAGCGTCGTAAGGTGAAGTACCTCTGTAACCAACTACGCAGAAGTTGCGTGAGACGGCATCAGTACCTGCACCTGCGTATGGATCGACGTAAACCTTCATCTTACCGTTGAGGACACCAGCGAAAGTGCTGGCAGTGTCATCGACGTTGAGGTTGACGTTGAGAGCAGGTGAGATGTTGAGGAATCCACCCATTGCGAGGGCAGAAGCAACATCTGCGGAACAGATGAGGAAGTTACCCTTACCGCGTCGAGTTTCCTTAGCGATTACGTTTGCTTCACGTTCGATCTGGAACATGAGTCCACGGAATCTTTCAGCACTCCAACGACCATCGGAGTCAGCGTCTAAGTCATAGACACCACCGATACCGAGTCCATCACCACCGGAAGTTGCACCACCACCGAGTGATGAGGTGAAACCAGCGCCGCGGTTGCGGAGATCGATGTGCTGTGCGCCAAGTTTAGCGTTGCGATAGATGGTTCGAACGACTTCGCGGTTGATTTCAGCAAGGATTTCCGTGCTGAGAATGTTTGCGAGTTCCGTCTCTGCATCTAAACCATGAACTGCCTTGAGATCCTGAGCGAGTTCAGTGGTGTACTCTGCCTTGAGGGCGCGAGTCTTAGCAACAACTGACGTTCTCTCGATCGAGAATGCCATCTGACTGAAGTGATTGTCAGCAGCGTCACCGAGTTGCTCGGCAGATGCTGTGGACATACCTGCACCAGCGTCCATACCCTGTGCAGCAATGGTTTCCTGAAGTCGGGCGTTCCCGTCATCAGAGTGACCAGCAGCATAGGATCCGAGAAGCGGGTCAGCAGTGATACCAGAGGTAACTCTTGAACCACCATCGCCGGTGTTACCAAACTTGGTTGCGGGTTCGTTGAAGAGTGCTTCAGTACCACCCTGAGTGCTGTACTTACTCTTCATTGCAAAGATAAGTCCGGTAGGACCCGTCATTGGTTGAACACCACAGATGTCGTATGCCATCAGGTTGGGCATAGAACGACGGACAAGAGAGATAAGAATTGGATCGTATCCCTGCATGTTCGTGTTGCTGTTGTTCGCAGCGAGACCAAGACCAGTGTTGCTGGCGTTGGCAGGAATTGCTTCCGAGATGAACTCTCGTCCCTCGGCGTGCGCCTGTTCACGAAGAGCGTTTTCTTCGTTCTCAAGAAGAATCGCAGTTACGTTCCTCTTATATGAATCGTCGATCTTTGGAAGATCTGAATGCTCAAGAAGTGGCTTCCACTTCTCGTTTAATGCATCTACATTGAATGTGTTGTTAGGGTCCATTGTTGTGTTCTCCTTGTTTCCTTTTTAAACACTTTTTATTTATGTTTGACTAGATTTACGAAACTTGTCTGTTTGGTGATGAAGTTCTACTGATTGCGTTTGAGTACATTGCCATTGCAGGATCTGTAATTGGATCTACAGTTTCCTCTGAATCTGACTGAGGTGCTTCATTGAAGAGTTCAGTCTTCTTTGAAAACGCATGAGTACCAAAGTAACTTTCTTTAATTACGTTGATCTTCTCTCGGTACTGTTCTTCTGTTTCGTACTCAATTCCTTCGACTAACGAACGAAGTTTTTCAACTTCAGTGTCCGCCAAGTCTCTCGATACCTCAGAGAAGACACCATCACAGGTGGACTCTAAGATGTCCTTACGGAGTTCTACATTGTTTGTGATCTGCTCATTGAGCGAATCTTCAAGATCGCTAACCTTGGTTGCGAGTTCTTCAATCAGATCAGTCTTTTCATCGGGGACATCAATGTATGATTCCTCGAAGAGATTCTTGAGTCCGACCATAAAGTCTTCGGCGATTTCGGTTCTAAGACCGTTGGTGATTGCGAGTTCATTATCCTTCATCCACTGTTCTACAACATAACCCAGATAATCATCTACTTTAGTTGTCAACTCATCAGTGATTGACTCAACTTGCTCTGCGAGTCGAGTGTTATGGTTCTCAGTTAACTCCTCTTCGATTGCAGTGACTCTTTCGTTTACTGCTGCTTCGAAGATGGTAGTTGCCTTTGTGCGGAAGTCTTCGGTAAGTTCCTCACCAGTGAAGAGAGCGTCAATATGCTCCTTCATGTTTGGTTTCTCAACCTTACCCTTGCCCTTTTTGCCGTCTGGAGTATCAGTTCCCTTTTTACCATCAGCGGCCTGGTTGTCGTCAACGTCAAGAATTTTCTTCGCATCGTTCTTTGCCGTACTCATGTCGGCAGTTTCTTCGACTTCTTCCTTGTCGTCGTCATCGTCCTTTTTCCCGTTCTTCTTCATGAACTGCGGTGGGACTTTGCCTTCTTCGACTTCCTTATCTTCGTCTTCATCTTCGTCTTCGTCTTCCTCTTTCTTCATCTTAGAAGCGTTCATTTTACCGTAACCTTCTTCGACCTTATCGAGTTCTTCCTGAAGACGTTCAGTGATCTCTTCGGATGTGAGACCCTTCCAGTCAGACAGTGCTTCTGCGATATCATCGTCAGATGCACCATTGTTTTTCATAAGAGTATGCATCTTGGCCATCTGAAGACCAAGATCTGAGTCAGACATTTCGTCTAACTGAACTTCTGTTTCTGCGTTATTAGTAGCCATTTAAAATGCTCCTTTATTTGTTACTACGACCTATTTATATATTTGGGGTTTTAGAGTCTACTTAAAAAGTCCTTGAATGCGTTTAGTTTTGTTTCATTAAGTTCGACAGAAGATGCTGAACTAATCATCTTCTGATAACTGTCGATAACCTGTTCTCTCATGAGTCCGTTATCCCAAATCCACTGCTTACCTTCCATGATTCCGTTAACGAAAGCATCTGGTGCAGATGGATCTGCCACAATGTCTACAGCAGATAACATGAAGTCTTTCTGAACTTCATTAACTCCGCCTTTTTCTTTCAAGGTTCCCATACCACGGGACGATACACCTAACTTTGCTCCCTCATCCATCAGATTTTTTACGATCTTTCCGTATGGGGTTTCTAGGATTTTCGCCTTACCAATGATATTTTCATTTTCTTCACGAAGGTCGTTGATGATGTGGGACACACGTTCCAGATTGACCGTCGGTCCTTCTGGATGCCCTAATTCACCCATTGCTCGATTCTTCTGTACATACTCTTTATTATATCGCTTTACTTCATCAAGAAGAGTCTTCTTGGGATATACTCTTCCGTTGCGATTTTTCTTTTCTGCCTGCATGAAGATACCTTCAATGAAGTATTGCTTCTCTCCATTTTTCTCTTCGGTCAGGAATCTAACGTCCTCAGTTGTCTCGGTGATAAGAAACATTATTTGTTATCTCCTATTGCCTTTTTGCGATCTTCTCTGTCCTGAAGACCCTTGATCTTTTCGTTGCTTCTTGCAATTGATTCTTTCTCTCTGGCGATTTCAGTTTCAACACCTTCTTCAACCTTCGATGAATGCTTATCCATGAACTTCATCATTTCAGTGTCATTCTTGAAAGTGAATTTATACTTTCCCTTACCGACCTTTTTGCCACCAGCAGAAACACCATCGGCATCCTTCTTAAACTTTAAGGTTGTGGTGACTGCTTCGTCTACCTCAACCTCTTCGTTCTTGACTGCCTTCTTAACGGTCTTTCTTCTGTTGTGTAAATACTCATCGCTGCTATCTACATCACCATCGTTGTCGATGTCTTTATCTTCACGATCATCGTGATCACCATCGAGTTCATCATGATCGACAGCATCTAACTTCTTCTTTTCGTCGATCGCCTGTGCCAACTCGAACTTCTTTGCTTCGATAGCATCAGTAATCTTTTCCTGCATGATCCCCTCAAAGACTTCTGAGGCCATTGTAAGGTTGTCGATCATGATTGCTGGTACTAGTTTCTTCATTTGGTGGTCCTTTTCGTGTATCTAATCTACCTAGTATATAGTTATTCTGATGCCTCAACCTCGGGTTGTGCTTCAACTTCGGGTTGAACATGCATAGAATCCACCGAGATTTCTAGTCGTTTTTGGTGGAGTGCATTTGATGCCCTGTCATTTAGTCCATTTTCTATATGCTGCTTGAATACATTTGCATTGTTTATCAGTGCAGCATCGATTGCTTTTCTAGAATCCATCATCATCTCCTTCATCAGAATCAGAATCGATATCACCAGATGCCGTTTCTGATTTAATCTGTGTATCAATAAGTTTAATATCTTCTTCACTTTGCTTGAGGATGTTCTTGCGGACATATTCGATTGAATAATACTTACCAATGTAATCGTCCACTGTCTGTAAAAGATCAATACGCTCTTTAAGAAGTTCGTTTTCCTTAAGTTCAGTGAAGTATGAGTCTTTGGTAAAGTCAAAGAAAATTAGATCTTCATACTTTGACCAGTCCTCTTCGGTAATGATACCTTTACTCATCAACTGAACTTTGAGAAGTGCAGAGAATAATTCACTAAACTTCTTTCGAAGTCTCTCGATAAACTTGAAGAACTTAACTTCGTCTCTTGTAATCTCAGAAGAACGACCCATGTTAAATCCATTCTCTGCTTCTAGTCTAGAGAGTGGAACATTGAGTGACTTGTATAGTTTCTTCTGGAAGTATAATACATCTTCCATCTCACCAAGATTCTGTCCACCATCCAGAGTTGTGATTTCGGTTCCCCGACCACCTTCTCTTCGTGGCATCCAATAGTCTTCAAGCATAGATTGATGCCGGTGTTCATCCCGCATTGCACCAGTTGTTGCATCATAAACCAATTTATTCTTGTATCGGTTCATAACATCACGCAGATATTGTTCTGCCTTGTTCTTTGGTAAGTTACCTACGTCAACGTAAAATATTCTGCGTTCAGGGGCCCTAGAGATTCTATAGATAACAACCGAATCTTCGATCATACGAAGTTGGTTTAGTGGTTTGATTGCTTTCTGTAAATATCCAAGAACTCTTTTCTTTGATGAATCAAACAATCCAGAGTGACAATATGCAATAGAATCTGGGGATACTTTGATTCCTTGTTCAGATAAAAGTTTATCTGATGTGGTTGCCGTGTTAGATGTGATGTCGTCGTTGTCAAGGTAAACATAAAATTCTTCTACAGAATCAATCAGGGAGACTCCAGATTTTGGATCAACCTTTTTGTTTACCTTACGAATCTTCTTGATCTTGATCGGATCAATAGGACGCAACTCATGAATACCCTTTTTAGGACTAGATGGATCTAGAATAATGTGAAAAAACAATTTACCATCTACATACCATCTACGGAATATCTCGTATCCCTTATTATAGAAATCAGTTGTTTTGAGAATGAAATCAAACTCTTCTCTGATTTTAGTCTTGATACTCTCTGGTGCATCCAGATCGTCAAGGTAAATTTCTACTGGTCGTTTAAATCCATCAAATACGATAGACTCATTGACGATATCATCAACGGCCATTTCGACTTCAGCATGTAATGCCATGTCTCTATATTTTTTAATGAGATCTACATCATTTCTAGATGCACCCTCAAAGTCAACATAGTGGTTTCCGAAAAAACCACCTGCAACGGAAATAGCACCATCATCTGACTCGGGAGTAATGAAGGATTTTACTGGTTCCTTCTCTACTAAATCCGACTCAGATGAGTTGGTGTCTATCTTACCGCTTCGGGATATATTAAACCCAAATACTTCCATTATATAATATCCTTACTTAAATTATCAGGTAGTGAGTTCGCCTGGATTTCCATCAGTTGTTTCCCTTGTTGTCCAATACTGATAAGTAATTGTGACTGGGAATTCACCAATACCCGTTGTTGGATCGTTGTTGAGATCAACTGAACCAATTTCGGAAGGCCAGCAACCGTTGAAGTTATAACCCTTTCTACGATTACCTTGCCTGTCTAATGAATAGACTTGCCAGTTCTGATAGATTCCTGCACCGCCCACTGGTTGCATAGAAAATGCACTAGAGTTATCTTCGTGTTGATTGATAAGACTAGACCATGTTTCAAATGCATCTCGAATCCTGAAGTCCTGATCAAGAAGAACGCTGATTGACCAATCAGCGAAAGATCTGTCGCCAGGAATTTTTACGTTTCTACCACGGAATGGTACTTCCACTATACCAACTGTTGATGCTGGAAGTTGTGCTGTTCTAACCAAGAAGTTGAGTTCCTCAATATCACCGTCCACTGGACCTACATTACCAACAACTTCAAAGAGGTTTGTACGAACACCACCACCCGCGAATCGTTGGATGAAGTTTTCGATGTTCTGAAATGCCATTTATTGTTTCTCCTAAAAGTGTTTATTTCTTTAATATGTAGTTGGGCCCCCGAAGGGGCCCACTACTTTTTATCATCCAAGACCAAGTTCATCGAACTCAATACCAGATCGAGTTGCAATAAAGTTCAACTGAATGTAGTTGATCGATCTTGCGGGTTTGATGAAGATGTCTGCAACAAATTCATTTCTATCGATTACTTCACCAGTGTTGTTTGTTTCGTCACATACAACTCTGAAGTCGGTAATACCTCTTCTACCTTGAACCGTTCGGAGGAACGGAACGACTAAGTTTCTAAACTGTGCCCGTGTGAACTCGTCATTGAGTTCGAAGAGTTGGAACTTAGATGCAGATGAAATTGCTTTCTCAAGAACAATGAACAATCTACGAACATTGATTCTATCGAATGCACTTGGTTTAGTCTGCATCGTCTTATCACCAAACAGGACTGTTCCCTGTCCGGGGAAGGACACAACTGGGTTGATGTTGTTCTTGTACAGTTCATCTCTGTGTGTCTTCGATGGGTTGAACCCAAGTCTTACGACACCACGGAGTTGTCCACGGTTAAATCCTGCTGGAGAGAACCATGCATCTGCAACCTGTTCTGTTCTTGCTGCAAGACCAGCGATGTCACCGTTAAGAGGGACATCTCTAAGAACATCGTTGTAGCGGTCGAGCATAACCTTGTAGTTACCATCGATCACTGCGTATGAACTGTCCTTGTTGAGAGTGTCTCTCTTATAATCGACAATTGCCTTGGTTGCGTCTTCAGCAGTCTTGTTCTTAATATCTGAAACTGGAGTTGATACGAATGCAACACAGTCCTTTCTCTTATCGGCGAGATCGATAAGCAGTCCATCTTTGACTGCGTTAGCGGGTCCACCGAGGATGAGAGAAACATCAACTGTTTCCGGATCTTCAAACTGATCGTAACCATCAGTATAGAGTGCGGCAGCAGTCACGTTGGTGACTTCACCTGCTCCACCACTGAGAGCGCCATACCACTGATCACTGAAACCAGTTCGGACATTTGCAGCAGCAGCGGGTGCGAGATCTGCATAAGTCGCAGTCAAACCAGCAGTGCTGGTGACTCCGTTGAAGTCCTTGTTACCGTACACGAACTCAGACTGATCATTCAGGACGTTCTTCCAGAAGATTGAATTACCATTACCATCTCTGGCATCTCTGGACTTAGATACTCCTTCAAACTTCTCAAGAAGAGATCCCTTGACTCCGGTGAATAAACCATCTTCATCAACAACTACGATGTTTAGTGCATCGTTCGTACCACCACGGAACTCAACGTCCTTGGTTGTGGTTGCAGTGTTAACAAAGTCCTTAGCGTACTTGTTGAAAATCTTAAGTGATGTATTTCCGCTAGTACCCAGAACAGAACCATCAGTGATTGCTGCGTTGAGCGGTGGGAAAATTTCAACATAAGAGACCGCGCCGCCGCCATCAATACTAGCGTCGTCATCTCCGGTAAATCCAGTCGCACCGTAGATGACAGTAAATTCTTCTGCATCGGCAGCACCACTCACACCCATGACAGTGTGTTCTCTTCTGTCGTTGAACTTCAGGATATCACCCTTGTGAAGAGTAATTTCACCCGAGATACCCGTGTTTGATTTTAATCGAACGTGTGTGTCGTTAAGACTTCCGGTGAATCCGTGAAGACCATTTGTAGAACCATCTCCGTCAAAAACGTGAACAGCGATCGAGTTGCCTCTTACGCCGGGGTATTTACCGATGATGTGTGCGGATGTATTTACATTAGTTCCGTCATCAAACTCTCTTCGGTTTGCAACCTGTGCTTGACCTGAGGAATGACTATCTGCGTTTAACCATGAAGTATCAACTGCACGAACCACTTGAAGGTTATTTCCATAACCTAAGAAGTTGGCCGCAGTGAACCAATACTCAAAGTTACCTTCATCCGGATCACCAAAGACCCGACGAAGTGTGTTTTCGCTATCAATTAAAACTCTTGTTTTTGCAGGGCCCCATTCGAATGGAGCAGCGAATCCAGCAGCGGTTGTTGAAACTGCTGGTACGATCTGCGAAAGATCTTTTTCTGTGACGTTAACGCCTGGACTTACTTGGAATCCCATTGTTTATTCTCCTTTAACGGCTGTTATGCTTAACGATAATATTTATGAAA
>UEXM01001332.1_pt1 | contig 10997 bp, 28 predicted proteins | sample 1796661 | NCBI WGS metagenome assembly UEXM01 (sample SAMEA4772469, study PRJEB27181) | metagenome
CAATAAATTCGTCTTATGTCAAGAAGTTTCTTCATCATGTACATAAAAATGTACCTTGACAATATTACCCTTAGTCTTTTTTATGTAAAATTCTAGACTATTCTCTGTAAGAATTTTCTTTAAGTCTGCTAACGTCACTTCTGTCATCTTCTGAACTTTCTGCTAGATTGTTAAGTGCATCCACTATTAGTGAATTTGGTTTAGGACTGAATATAGAATCCCAATTATCTTTCATTTGTTCATCAGCTATTTGCTGAAGTCTTCTTCTACTTCCCTTGCCCACGATACTTTTTATAACTCCGTCTTTTACTTTTATTCATCGTAGAGGTAATTGGGTCTCTTCCCATAGATGTACCTTTAGATGTACCTTCATGTCGGATGTTACCGACAGCATTTCTTGCCATTATTCAACTCCTAATCTAATTTTGTTGATTAGATATTCTTTAACAAACCCACTACGAACAATATCTCCAATAGTGAATTCAATATTCTCAAACGCTTCCATAGCATCTAAAATTTTCATAAACTTAGTTAGTCCACTTTTATCTGAACTTTTTATAAGGTCAGTCTGGAAAAAATCTCCACAGAACATAATCTTTGAGTCCTGCCCTACACGAGTTACAATTGTGTCGAGTTCGTGGAAGTTTAAGTTTTGGGCTTCATCTACAATGATGATCGCATTGTCTAAAGTAATACCACGCAAAAACGAAGTAGTCAAAAACATTAAAGAACCTTGTGCTTTTAGTCTGTCGTACAATCCATCAAACGCTTGTTCGTTTGGTTGCTCAAACATAAACTTAACCATGTTCTGATATGGCACTTGAAATAGTGCTGTTTTATCTTCTTCATCGCCTGGCAAGAAACCAATCTCACGAGTTGGTACTGCACTACGCACAATATAAACTGTATCGTATGGCGTGTCATTCTTTAACACTTCTTGCATTGCAAGATAAAGTGATATGAATGTTTTACCTGTACCAGCAGCACCATACATAAAAAGGTTTTTGCCTTTCTCATATGCTTCAAATGCTTTCTTCTGGTTATCAGTAATCGGATTAACTTTGACTAGACTATCTAGTCGGATTTCTTTTGCTTTGCCCATTATGATTTTCTCTTCTCTTGTATTTTACGATGTTTGTCAACCACCGCTTGTGTCTTAATATCCTTAGCTGACCTCTTAGCATATCTATCTGCTAAATTGCTATTAGGATGCGCTTCTCCAACTTTTTGTAAGACTTCGTTAAAACCATTATCTACTTTAATCCCACTCATTCCTGTACCACCAATGATACTTGGAGCAGAAGTGATAACACTTTCCTTACTAGGATTTTGTTTTAAATATTCTTGGAGAGAAGAGTATGTCATAAAGACTTCTTCCATCTCACCAGTATCATTATCTCTTACACTATATGTTGGCATTATTTTTCAACTCTTCAATTTCACTTTTCAGTTGTTGGTTTTCTTCAACCAACTCCTTTATTCTATTTATACAAGAATAATAGCTAGCATTCAATTGTCTTATCTGATCTTCAAATAACTGCGTTTCAGTTATTTTTACAGCGTTCACTGCTTCATAAGAGGGATACCCCTTTTCAAATACTGGTTCTTTCATTTGTTCATCCTCTTCTTTGCTCCTACGAAGCATATAATCGTAATACCCTTCACGCTGCATTTTGAAACTCATACCAATCTGGTACACCTCTACGTTTCCAAGAGGCTAAGTGTTGTTTGTATTTGACGTAATAGTCCCTGTATGCAACTAGAGAACTCTCATTCTTTACATCATCAGGCATCGCTGGTGTTGGTTCTGTGAATACACCTTCCTTCATGTTCTTTGGAATGTTAAACAACAACTCATTCAACTTACGATAACTTTCGTGTGGCACATCTTTACCATAGCGCCACATAAACTCTGTATTGAGTTCTGTCCACATACGATATAACCACCTGTAGTTCTTTGCAGATTGTCTTACCCAAATACCACTAGGATGATTGATGTGTGATGCTTTGTATAGAGTTGTTTCCATAACATCATCGTCCATCTTCCAGCGTTTGATTTTACGACCATTCTTAGTAAGTCCGTAATACATCTCACCGTCCATAGTACGATGTGCAGTAGACATAAGTTGAGCGTACTCAATAATCATTTTGCTGCAATGACTGTCACAGTGCATCTGGGCACACATGTCCTCGTAAGCGCTTAGATAAAATACATTCATTTCTTCTCCCATCTGTAGAAGATGTGATCTTCTATCTCAATAGTTTTAGTTTTAGTTTTTGCCCAAGCAGGCAATACATAGTCAGCATGATAGTGCGTTGCACCTTCTGTGATGTCTATAGTAGTTATTGTACCATTAATAACTAGTTCTGTCAAGGTATAAATGTTTTCATACGAAATCCCATTACGAATCTCATCAGACTTACCATCACAATACCAACTAAACTGACACTTGTGTCTTACAGGTATCATCTCGCCTGTACCCTTCCAACTTGGTTTGTGTGGCCCTTGATAAACAACTCCACAAACTGTGTTGGGGAATCTTGCATCTGCAACTCTATTAAGTGTAACAAACATGACAGCGATTTGTCCCGCTGTTCCTTGATTCCTTGCCTCATGGTATATGTTTTCGGCAAGACATGATGTTTCCATCTGCATGAAAGTGTCCAACTCCCCCTGAGTCAAATCAGAAGGGTTGATTGGGTGTCCATGAAATGTCACCATTCCTGCTAGTATTAGTTCCTTAATCACCAGTAGTATCCACCCTCAATCTCTTTTATTTGTTGTTGAGCGGCATCTACAGCCATTCCACTACCAAACTCTTCCCTCACCTTTTCAATGATATCAGAAGTAGTAGTAACCCCTGCTGAAGTATCAATATCACCACTGGAGTTATAGTAGTCCCAAACGAACTCTTGAACATCCATTAAATAAGCGTTTACTCTTCCCATTATACAATCTCCTCAAAACCCATTGCGGCAACTTTATACTTAGTAGTTCCCATTAACATCTGATCTCCCATAGAGGTAGAACGCATTCCAAACGTCTTACCATCATACACTGGAAGGTCGGCCATTACAGTGACATTTTCATTATAGTCACCATTCGTCATAGTTACACCGTTGTCAGCCTCTAGTGTAAATTCTTTTATACTCCAAGAACCTTGAACATTGTTAGTCCAACGATAAGCATACTCTAAAGCTTGATTACCAGTTAGTTCTCCAACTTCTACCAAAGCAACTGTCTTTGGTGATTCTTCGAAAGCGGTATGTATTACTGCAACTTGTGTCATAATTTAGTATTCCTTTTCATTCTCAACATAGCCATAATATCAAAATGTCAACAGATTGTCAAGCACTTTTTATAAAATATTTGCATCCCAAACCTTTTGGGCAAGCTTTTCTTCTAATCGGTGTGCCTCTTTCTCCCAAGGCAAGTCCCAATATCCAACTGAGTCTGAGACATTAGATTTCTTCCAACGTCTATCAGTTGCGTTACCATTCATCTCATTACGAGCGTACTGTTTAGCATGTACCATCTCATGGCACAAGGTAACAACAAAGTCTTTTAGAGATAAGTCTCGACTAACCTCAATCTCAAACATACGATTAGTATCTTCCATCATACAATACCCAATTGCATCATCATTGAATTTACGAATGTTGATAACTATTTCTAGTGTCTTCATTCTGGGCATTAGTTCGGCAATCATTTGACAAGCGACTTTAAAGGCAACTTCTTTCTGAAATTTGTTCCCGCCTCTCACATCAATCAAGTTCATATATAACCTCTTTTCTCAGTTTATGTAGCCATTATACCTGTTATTAAAACAAAAGTCAAGCACTTTCGCCAAAAAAAATCCTTGTAAAAACAAGGACTTAGAAATTATTTTTAATTATTTTTAAAATCATATAGAAATATCTAGACGTTTACCTACTTCCTTGGGGGATTCTACTAATTCGCCTCTAGCATTATATGTGGTATAGGTTGTCTCCGTTACCTTCACTGGGCCATCTCCTATTTGAGTATATTTAACTATGGATCTAGACGTATTTTCGCCATAATGGCGAATTTGTGTATAGTTACTCACTACTTGCACTGGAAGAATTGATGTAATCTCTGTCATTGAATTAACCCCTCGGCGGCGGCACCCTTCTCTTTGGTGGTAAGATAGAGAGAAAGGTCGAGAAGGGTGCCGCCATAACATGCTGGTTATACTAGGAGTTCACCTAGTGTTGCAGGCCCAGCGATACCATCTGCAACTAGCCCGTTGGCAGACTGCCATTCTTTTAACGCACGTTCAGTGCCAGGGCCAAAGTCACCGTCTGCTGTGATACCTAATGCTTCTTGCATCATCACAACACCAACTGACTTCATGCCCCTTCGTAGTACTCCAATGTCTTCTGGTGTAGGTACATCTTCTGATTCGTCCTCTGAATCATGTTCTGTAGCTTCACTGCCCAACATATGTAGTGCTTCTTTCCAGTGATGAATACGGTCTTCCAGACCAATGTATCCACCATTGATACGTTTCGTCATTGTTTTGATATCACCACTATCTGCATAACGGTTCAATCCATTTTTGTTCCAGTACCAAATGGCGGACATGAGAGCGACCTCTTTATCTTCTGAAACCATGTCTGGATTGTCAACAACGTCAACATCCATGTCGGAGGCAAATGCACTATAGTTTGCTTTACCTGTCAACTGGATTGGGCCTCTGCCACGATACTTCCATCCATCGCCAGATTCAGTATCACCATTAGACATACGATTTGCATAAACTACATTTGCAATCTTTTCTGGTTGTCTGTGGTATGGTTCTGAATCTCTGGCGGCACGTTTGAAGTACTTGCCGAAGATTGCATCCAGAGCTTTCGCACTGTAGTTTAGGTTTTCAGAGAATACTCTCCAACCACCACTCTCATGTCCACACTGAGCTATGAAAGATGCAATACGTTCTGGTGTATTGATTTCATACTTGGGGAACACTTCGTTCATTGCATCTACCCATCCATCAGGGTCTTTGCAATTAGGAAAAAGTTCTTTGAACTGACTTGCTGTCAACATTGTTATTGACTCCTTTGATAATTGTCATTCCATTCAAAAGCTTCTTTTACTACATTGTCAGAAAGTCCTTTGAATACCTTATGCAAGGATTTGTCTTTTGCGGCTATAACTAGTTCAGCCTCTGAAATGTGCAAACCTTCAAGCATCTGAATGAACATATTTTCTTTCTTGAATAGAGGAAGGGCATCATTACCACCTTTAATAAAGTGGTATAGTTTCCTTGACTCTCTACGCAATACAGTATGTTCAGTACCTTCTTCTGCTTCGTTTGCTTTGTATGGTACTTCCCCCTCTGGGATTACCCATTCGATTACTGGGTCAAAAGAAGATTTAATAATCATCCTCAAAGAATCACAATCGTATTCCTTCAGAATTTCAACCTTCTTTGACTTAGTTTTAGCGTTGTGTACTTTCTTTAATACCTCAGAAAGTAGAGGTGTATATGTTGATTTACTCATAATCAAAAGTCTCCGATATCATTCATAAGATTTCTCAATCTCTTATTTATAAAGTAATTTAGTAGTTTACTCCTGTCACCTTTTGGTGGAACTCTATACTCTTCTAGAATTCTGCCTGTTAGTTCTTCTGGAATACACTCTAAATCAATAAGTGTTTTGTTACGTTGATAATTACGCAGCATCTCTTCATTGAAAACATCCTCTGGTTCGTGTTCAATCCAACCAGCAATCTTTTTCTTTGACATAGGTTTCTGTCGCAACTCATCTACGAAAGTGTTATCGGGCGATAAGAAGTTTGGAATGCCATCACTCCTATCACCCTTTAACACATGTTCCTTAATATATATAGTCGGATCAACACCATTGATAAACTTCTTGAGTACAGGACTGTACTGCTGGACAAAGTTGTGTTTCTGCAACTGGATAAAGTCTTTATCGCCAGATAATATTAAGATGTGTTCGAATTCATTCGGCGTCTTTGATATGTGTTGACATATCACAGCAATACAATCGTCTGCTTCTGCACCTTCCACTTCAAGAACTTTGTATGGAAAGATATCACGAATTTCATCACGAATAGAATTTAGTGTCTCAAAGATTGTATTCCAATCTAACTCAGACTTAGCCCTATCCTTTTTACGGTTTGATTTGTAATTGGGGAAGTAGTCTCTTCTCCAATACTTCTTGCTATCATAACAAAGAACAAGTTCACCAAACGCCTCTGAAAACTTTGAACGGTACATCCGTAAAGAATTCAAAACCATATGTCTTACCAAGTCTTCATCGACTTGCTTGTTCTTAGATTGATTTATTTGTACCATCAGATTGCTGATAGTCACTTGGTTCATATCTACTAGAATCATAATTTTCTCACTTATTTTATCATACCATTATATAATAGATATAACCAAATGTCAATAGATTTTTGGTCGGAGATGCTGGATTCGAACCAACGACCCTCTGCTCCCAAAGCAGATGCGCTACCAGACTGCGCTAATCTCCGTTATGGTGCCTCCAGCGAGACTTGAACTCGCACGACAATAATGTCTCAGGATTTTAAGTCCTGTGTGTCTACCATTTCCACCACAGAGGCTTGGTGCCTGTTGAGAGAATCGAACTCCCGACCTACTGATTACAAATCAGTTGCTCTACCAGCTGAGCTAAACAGGCTTTAACTTGCAGTATCGTCTGGATCATCATCCCACATTGTTGGATCATCATCACCAAACAATTCATCAGACACACCCTTAATCATATCAAGGTCAATATCCATAGTTCTTATACCATCCTCTTCTGTATACTCAATAAAAAGTTTAGTGAAGTCTTGTAAAGGATGGCTTACTCCGCCATCTCTATATATCATACTCTTAACCAGTTCGATTAAAAAAGCTGTATCTCTGAGAAAATCTGGATGGTCTACATTTATTCCATTCTCAGACATATTGTGTATCATATTAACAACAAGTCCTTCAGTCAAATCATCAGTGAATAGGATGTGTTCACGAGTCCTTCCACCAGTGTTATCAACCTTAATCTTTTTCTTAGAAGGAAACTGTACTATGTTGTTACTCATTCTGCATCTCCTTTGTCCATTCAGTACGAATGTCTGGATACCAAGTTCCAACACTACGCTTTGGTGTACCGTCTGGGTGATACGCCATCACAAGACAGATTGACTTGCAACGATGTTCTTGATACTCACCCCAAAACATATCAAGGTATTCACCACTTCTTAGATAAGTTTCTAAATTTCTGATATATCCACGATGCGACTCATATCGTGCAATTGCACCTTTAACTTTCGCTCGCATGTTTGCACGTTCAGCAGACATTAAACCCTTCTGAGTTTTAATCCACTCTTTAACTTTCTTATGCGACCAAGGGTCATCATCTCCACGAGCTAGAACTAAAGGGTGAATACTTTTATACTCTGGTGGATTTTCAGCAAGACGTTTTTCTCTAGCCTTTGCAAGTCTTTCCCCTGCTGCCTTTTTTTGTTCAGCAGACATTGGTTTACGCTTCTTGCGTGGTTTCGTTAGAGTTTCATCGTTTTCTATATTCTTCACACGCCGTGCCATTTTAAATCCTTACTTAGTATCCAAGTTCTTCTTTACGTTTTTCCATGTTCCTTTTAAAACGTCTTGTTGCAGCCTTCTTGGCTTTCCTACGTTTCGTTCCTCTGGACTCATAGAATGTTCTATCTCTGAGTTCTTGAAAGAACCCATCATTCAACAATTTTTTCTTTAATATACGCATAGCTTTATTTACATCACCATCACGCACAATAACAGTCAATCCTTGTGGTTGCTGTTCTTGTTTAAAGTTTCTTCTTTTATTTTGTTTATTATACCTCATCTATTCCTCAAAAAATAATTGGCCTGCCCGATAGGACTCGAACCTATAACCTACAGCTTAGAAGGCTGTTGCTCTATCCAGTTGAGCTACGGGCAGAAAGATAACCATTAGTTATAACGGTTAAATCTAACTTTATGCCTGCGCCCATTATGGGTAAAGGTTACAGTACTATGAGAATAAACCTCATTCGTTTCTGTAGTATATGTAGTCTGTCGATTACATCTTTGTTCTTGACGATAACCAACAATCTGTTGTTTACCACCTGTACCGTGTTTTTTGTCAGCAGAAAAAATTCCACCTAACACTGCACCAGCGGCAGCACCATCATCTTTACCAGTAATACCTTTACCAAGTAGTCCACCGATAATCATTCCACCTAGTACGTCAGCACCAGATGCACCATTACCACCACCCACAGTTCCATAGATAGGAACATCTACAGTATTGCAGATATTTTGTGTATGGGGAATTTGTTTTGTCACTGTTTTATAATGATCACGAACACTAGCATCTCCAGCAAAAGCAGGAGCTGCAAAAAGTGTTGTTAACAAAACAGATCCGATAATTGAATTTTTCATAATTTATTCCTTAACATTCATTATGAGTTTACCAGTACCAAATAATTCATACCCATTTCCTTCTGGACATAGAGTAATCTTTACATAGGTTTCTAGTACCTCACACATTTCCTTGGCAGCAACAACCGCCTCTTCTAAAGTTTTATACATTCTTTCACTCACTTACTAATACATAGTAACAGACTTAGACTGCCTTGTCAAGAGGTATTAGTTCTTTTTCTTTCGTTTTTTCATTATAGACAACTTTAACATAGTTGCCCTTTTCTAAAGTATCAAGGGTATGTTCGATAATTTCTTCGATAGAATCTTTCTTACCAACATGAATTCCCCAATAATAAAATGCGGCAAGTAGTCCTGTCGCAAGTAACGTATGTTCGACTGCACCCATTAGTCTACCTCTCTAAAATAACGTATTCGCCAAAGTATTTATCAAACACAGAAATCAGGTTTTCATAATCACCAGATTGCATTTCTTTAAGGATTTCAGATTTATCAAACCCTAATTGTTTTGCAAGGTTTGATGCCTGTCCCATTAGAGAAAAAGCATTTCCTGCTGGGCCTGTCAAGTCAATGACAAGTTCACTGGGCTGTTTATTACGAATCATTTTCAAACTCCTTTTCAAACTCTTTTTCAAACGCAGAGATAATTTCTTTCTTCTCTGCAATTAAATTCTCAACTGACTGAAGCGCCATTCGCTTCTCATCAGACGCACCCTCATACATAGCAATCAATAAAGATTCTAGTATACTGATATCACGGATTATCTCTCCCATTATGCAAACTCCTTGTATGTCACAATATTCATTATTTTTTTCACAAGTTCCTTACCATAGTCTGTGAACAGGATACCATACCCATAAACAAAAGACTCAACGTCTTGACTGTGGTAAAAATCTTCACCCTCTACTAACCAACGTAGAGCAGTCTCTTCATCACGAGCGCCACAGTTGATAGTATTAGTAAGAATTGACTGAAACGTGTCAACGCATTTTTGCGCCCACTCAGACTCTTCTTTCATATTCGCCTCAATGGTATCACCATACTGATTGCACAAGTCTTCCAACTCAGCATCAGACATAGATGTGAAGTCCATCATACGAGCATATGATTTGGAATAGGCATCAGCACACATATAGTATGCATCTTCCTCTAACATAGCACGCTTGTATTTCACAAGAGTAGTCCAACCATTCTCTTCAAAGAAAGCGGGGTCGGTAGGTATCATTCCAGCCCAACGTCCCTCAGCGGCATCAACCCATGCTTGGGTTTCAGCATTCTTAGCAGTGATATAATCAACTAGTGCTTGTTCCATAATCATTTCCTTTTCTCAATCTTACCTATACAGTATACATGTTATTAAAACAAATGTCAAGTACTTTTTTCACTTATTTGTCTTTTTATTTGTATAATTAAAGTCTGAAGTTCAGACAAGTATTCAGTCGCTTCGCCCTCACCATAAAAGAAGGGCGTACCATTCGTTGAGTGGTTTATAGAGTCGATACCATTACTGATACCATACTCCAAATCACCCCTATAAGCTTCTAAGAAACTTAGTGTTTGTTTCAATCCAGCCATTCCCTAACCTTCCACTCTATCGTGAACAGCAACAGCACCGTAGAAATTCACACCAAGCAATTTCTCACAAAGTTCTGAGAACCTTGAGTCAGATGTTCCGGCGTAATTACCACCAAACATTGTCCACTTACCTTTCTTGGATTCTGGAATCAACCTTAGTATCCTCTTACCACCGATTGGTTCTGCCATCACAAGTTCAGCAGCAGGATAGTCTTCACAAGGGTCGAAAGGCCCATCAGCATTCACAACAGTGAACCCTTTTGCATAGGATGATTCACCACCCATTGTACAATCAATTGAACCTAACCAAGAATCTTCTTGTCTTGCTTCTTTATAGATGTTTACATGTAAACCCATTATACTTCTCCTAATTTGATTCCGCCTTGGGGGAATATTAATCCAAATTGTTCGATCATTATATCACGAACTTTTTCTCTGTCGAGACTATCTCCACAAAATTCAATCTCACCTTTAGAGATGTATTGTTGAGTTGCCTCAAGAATCATCTTTGGTGTAGCACCCATTGGGTAAATCGCATCAGGCACATCACCATAGAAACTTTCAACATAAGCAACGAAATCAACAATCCCATCAACAATTTTTTCAACACTATTAGTCATTTTTTCTCCTTATTTCTCAATCTTACATATACATTATACATGTTATGAGAACAAATGTCAAGCACTTTTTTCACTTTTTTTGAAAAAAGATTGGTGCGCCTGAAAGGATTCGAACCTTTGACCTTTGGTTTCGTAGACCAATACTCTATCCAGCTGAGCTACAGGCGCAATTAAATTAATCATAAGTGATTTGAGCAGCATAATCAATTCGATCAAAGATCTCTTCAAGTTCTGCAATCTTCTCTTTACACTTCATTTTGGCAAATCCATTGCCAGGCGTTTTCTTTTTTATCTTTTCGATAGACTTCAACATGTCTGTAAAGAACATATATTCTTTTTGTA
>UEXM01003101.1_pt1 | contig 10996 bp, 8 predicted proteins | sample 1796661 | NCBI WGS metagenome assembly UEXM01 (sample SAMEA4772469, study PRJEB27181) | metagenome
TTTACATTAAGCCAGCTAGATCCATTGAATATATTGCTGTTGACTTTATTATCTCAAGATCTGGCGTTGAATTCTAATCACAACACTATTTAATAATAGAATTTACAGGAGAAATAAATTATGACATTTTGGAGTTCACCAGAGGCAGATCCGAAGAGAAAGTATAGATTTTTAATCAGACTTTTTGACAACGAGATTGCTTGGTACGTTAAGTCAGTTACAGCACCATCCTACGAGATTACCTCGATTGAGCATTCGTTTTCGGACCATGTGTTCAACTTTCCAGGAAAAATCAAATGGTCAGATGTTGAGGTCACATTAGTTGACCCAGCTGGTGATAATGATGTTGTTCATAAAACACTTGACCTAGTTAGTAAAGCAGGATATGAAATTCCAGACGGTGGTGATTTGACAAATGCATTTAGAACATTTACAAAATCTTCATTGGTTACCGCGAATGGAAACCTTAGAATTGAAACACAAGACGCAGACGGAAACACAGTTGAAGAATGGACTCTTCACAATGCTTTCATCACTAATGTCAAATTTGGTGATTTTGATTACAGTTCTGAAGACATGAGAGAGATTTCCTTAACATTTAAGTATGACTGGGCTTCTTGCGACTTTAAGACTGGTGAAAAAGCTGGTGCATCTTTCTTCGCTTCAAAGTAAAGAGGTTTAAATGTCATTTTGGACAGATCCAAACGTTAGAATATTGCCAAAGTTTAGGTTTTTCTTAGACTTTGGCGGTATTATTTGGTGGGTAAAAACAGCACAGTTTCCAAAATTATCTCAAGAAAAAAGTGAAGTACAAACAGGATTTGGAGGCAATGTTGTTTATAAGCCAGGACCTGCTAAATGGCAACCTATAACAGTAACATTTGCCGATGTTATGATCCCACAGAAAGAAGGGATGACAAAAAGAGATATGTCAACTCAAATGTTTTGGTTTGGCATCGCTAACGTACTTGACGATCACCAACAAAATGAAGGATTTATAATTTCGCGAACCAATGGATTCTATGACAATGGTTTTGATGATGCTTGGATAACAGCTAATTTCACCGAAGATGGTCGTAAAATTAATAAAATTGAAATTGAAAAACAATATCAAAGCGAATTTGATGCGAATGAAAAATGGATTTTAGAAAATATTTTAGTTTCTGAGATAGACTTTGGTGGTGGAGATTACAATTCAGATGACTTAAATGAGATCAGTGTTACCCTTTCATATGATATAGCAAGACCAGAGACAACAGATTCAGGATCTCCTTTCTTCAGTGCTGACAATGATGAAGCTGAAGAAAAGTACAAAAAAAGCGTAAATACAAGAAAACAGAAAAGAAAACCAAGAAAGAGAAAAACAATTATTACAGTAAACGATTAGGAGAATAAATGAGTAGAAATAATAGTGATAGAATGGGCCCTCCGGTTAAGCCCGCAGAACAAACAGCCGAAAACCCATTATTAAACTTTGTTAAACCAACATTGTTTGTTGATCTTCCATCAAAAGGAAAAGGATATCCCGAAGGGCATCCTCTAAAAGATCAAGAAGTGATTGAAGTTTATCAAATGACAGCCAAAGATGAAGATATTCTTACATCAGAATCTTTAATAAAGAAAGGAATTGTTATTGACAGGTTTGTGCATAACATTCTTGTTGATAAATCTATCAGCGTAGACTCTTTGTTAATAGGAGACAAGAACGCTGTCTTGATAGATTCCAGAATAACAGGATACGGACCAGAATACAACACAGAGATTGTATGTCCTTCTTGTTTTACAAAACAATCCGTTTCGTACGATCTAAATGACAAATCAATTTACTACGGAATAGAAAACGATACAAACGAAAATGGTTTTCATGAATTGAAATTGCCACAATCCGGTATAACTTTAGAGATAAAACAACTTACCTCCAAAGAAGAAGCTCTTATGGTCAAAAGGTTAACAGATCAAAAGAAAAGCAAGAAAAACGAATCAGCGGTAACAGATCAATACAAGCTCATGGTCGTTTCAGCAAATGGCGTAACCGATAGAGAGCAATTAAATCAATTTATAGATCTAATGCCTTTGAAAGATTCTTTGACCTTAAAGAAATTCTATAGAGAAGTTTCTCCAAATGTTGAATTGAAGTTCAATTTTACCTGCAAGTCCTGTGAATATAGTCAGGAACTGGAGGTTCCGCTTGGAGCGGAGTTTTTTTGGCCTAAACAGTGAATACTCTAAACAATTGTACGAACAAATATTTCTTATGAAACATTATGGTGGTTGGTCTTTTACTGAAGTTTACAATTTACCTGTTGGATTGAGGAATTGGTTTTACGAAAGACTGGTTCAACAATACGAAGAAGAAAACAAAGCCGCCGAAAAGGCATCAAAGAAGACCCGATGACAATCGGGTTTTTTTCATTAAACTACTTATTAATAACTGAGGAATTACTTATGGAAATCGATTTTACAAAAAAGAAACTATTGACCGAGTCTTGGATGAGAGCATTTGCAGATTGGAACAAAACATTCTTAAAATACATGTATGGAGAAGATGTTACAATGACTGCTGACTTAAAGGCTCATCAAAGGCTCGAGGAAGACGAAGAAGGCCCCAAAATGAAATTTGTGATACGAGGAGAGGTTGAAGACGTTAAAGCCTATTCTCGAGCAATTATGGCCGAGAAAGAATATCTTGATCATTTCATTCGTTATGGAGCAGATCACCCTCAATCACAAAAATCAAAAGAATTGTTAGACCAAGCCGTTGGAAACTTTGAAGCAACAACTGGAATCACTTGGCCTTTTAAAGACGAGGGTTAATAGATGTCGACAGAAAATGATGTAAAAAATGAAAAAGAAGTCACCGAACAGAAAAAAGAACAAGTTGAACTTGATAGGACTTTGGATTTATTAGCAGAAGATCGCTTAAGAAGGCAAGCCAAAGAAGCAAGAAATAGAAAAGAAAAGATTGATGATATGAATCTTGAACTTAAAACCATGCAACAATTTGGAATGATGCGTGATGCAGAAATAAAACAAGCAGAAATTGCTAGAGAAGAAAAACAATTACAAATAGACAAAATAACAAAGCTTTTAGAACTAGAAAAAGAAAAACTAAAAAGTATTAAAGAAACTGATGATACTTTTTTAAAAACTAATGTAAAAATAAAAAACTTTGAAAAAATCTTATCTATAGCTAACAAGCAATTTGATGAACTGGATGATAAAGCCGACAACCTCAAAGAAAACACATCAGAATACGACAACATCCTCGGAGGAATTGCATCCAAGATCGGTCTTGGAAACTCAGGACTTTTGAAAACCGTTAAACATTATACCGACATTGGAAAAAAACTTCTTAACAACGATGGAGAAATGAAAAAGTTTGTCAAGTCAGCAAAACAAATGTTCTCATTGCAGAACCTTGCCGCTTCTCTTATCGAATCTTATATTGGATTGGCTTTACAAATTGACAACGCAGGAGCAAAGATAGCAGCTGCAACAGGTGCGGGTACAAAGTTTAGAGACACTTTGAGTGACATTAAGCTAGAAGGTTATGAAATGGGAAGATCTGTCGAAAACATTTCCCAATCATTATTAGCCTTCAACGATAACTTGATCGGAATGAACAGTATGTCTTCCGAATCAATAAAGCAACTTGGAGCTATGGGTGCAGATTTTCAAAGACTTGGTGTTTCAGGTCAGGAATTTACTCAAACCTTGAACATCATGACAAAGTCAATGGGTGTTTCCAATAAACATGCTGCCAAACTTACACAAGAACTAGCGATGATTGGCACCAATATCGGTCTTTCATCTCAAAGGATGATAAAAGACTTTTCTGCTGCTTCTTCTGTTCTGGCCGCTCAGGGTTCAAAATCAATTAAAATATTTAAAAATTTAGCTTCCGCTGCAAGAAACTCTGGTGTTGAAATGTCGGAACTGCTTGGAATAGCTTCAAAATTTGACACATTTAGTGATGCTGCTGAGACAACCGCAAAGTTAAATGCTGTTCTCGGATCACAAATGTCCGCAACAAGAATGCTAATGATGGATGAAGACAAGAGAATTGAACAGATTATAAGATCAGTTCAAGCTTCAGGAAAACAATTCTCTCAAATGGATCGTTTTACTCAAAAAGCGATTGCAAATGCTGCTGGTATCTCTGACATGGCAAAAGCAAACCAGATATTTGGTATGTCGCTCGGAGCTTATAGAGAATCTCAAACAGAGATGAATAAACAAGCTGATATACAGAAGAAATTTTCTGATGCTGTTAAAGCCACTATACCAATTCAAGAAAAGTTTGCAAATATGATACAATCGGTTGTTTCAAATAAAGGATTTATGAAATTTTTAAATTCTGCAATTGATGCAATAGGGACTTTAGCTTCTTTTTTTGCAAAGCTGAATTCTGCTACGAATGGTTATCTACCTGTTCTTTTGATGGTTGGAGGTGCTTTCAAGTTATTATTTGGTTTATTATCTCCATTTGGATTGATGTTGAAAACACTCGCAGTTGGGCTTAGCTCAACAGGAGATGCTGCTACTAAAACAAGCGTCCAAGCAGTTCCAGCAGCTACGAGATTTGGAATGGCGCTAAGAACAATTGGCACCGCTGCTATGCAAGCTGCTGGTGGAATAGGCGTTTTAGTGCTAGCAGCGATTGGTATTGGACTTGCTATCGGCCTTGCTGCTTATGGAGTTGGTTTTTTGGTTAAATCTTTCGGTGGACTTGGAGAGGCTGCGCCAGCAGCAGCAGTAGGTATCTTGATGTTCGGTTTGGCGATGTCAGTTATGATTGCAGCCTTATCTTCAGCTGCGACAGTCGGAGGACCAGCAGTATTGATATTAGCTCTAATAGTCAGTACTATGATGGTAGCAGCACAGGCAATAAATATTATGACTAATGGTCTCACATCAATGTTTGAGCAATTAAACATGCTTGGAGGTTCTATGATGCAAGGAGCTTTTGAAAACATAAGTCTAATTGCGGAAGGAATAAAGAAAGCTTCAGATGAATTACAAGGTCTTGGGGAGAATAATAAAATCCAATTAATGACAACGTTGAATTCAATGGCAACGATAGCATCCGGAGGAAGATACATAGCAGAAACAGCAACAGCAACAGCAGGAAGTTCTTTTTCTCCAATGCAGAATTACAATCCAAGTGTTAATGTAAATAATTCATTTGGAAACTTAAAACTGGTCTTATCAGATGGGACACAATTAGACGCTTACATCAGTAACGTTGTAGATCAATAAAAGGAGATAGATCATGGGAACTAGTTATTATAATACTCTAGATGGTGGAGAAGTTGATGTATTTATTTATTCTTATTCCACAAATCGTCATTTGGAGTTTAATGCTGACATTCAATCTTTTTCTGATAATTTTGCTGCAAATGTAAATTCAGAGGCAACATACGGAAGAATTGATGCAATAAAGACATACTCAGGCACAACAAGAGAGATATCATTTTCTTTAAAGGTAGAATCAACTACTCAAGATGGGAACTTCTTTAAAGACATTAAAGCTATGGCTGCTAGAATGTATGGTCAATACACAAATACCCAAGGAAACACTCCTTACATACTAAAATCTCCTCCAATGTTTGCTATCAAAATAGACCCTATCTTGGTCGGAGGAACCAGCGTGAAAGATAGGAGCGATAAATCGATAAGTAAACTACTACCAGGGTTTATTACTTCATTTGGAATTACTTATGACGTAACAAAAGGTACTGAAACTTCAGGAGGTGAAAAAGTTCCTCGCGAAATAACCTTAAACTTCTCTTTTTCTCCTCTTCATGATAGAATGGGAGGGTTTAAAGAAAATAATAAGTCAAACACAGAAGGATGGCCTTTCTAGGAGATAACAATGTCAAGATACAATACAAGAAACAAAATAAGAAATAAAAACGAACAGTATAGAACTGAAGACATCTTTGAAGATAGAGGTGTTCAAGAGATAACTCAATATCAAACACCAAAATTCCGCAGATTGACCGAGAAAGAATACAACTCGGTTCCTTATCAAAGGTATTATTGGAAAAGTGGTGATCGTTTTTGGAAGTTAGCAGACAAATTCTTTGGAGACAAGACTCTCTGGTGGGTTATTGCTGGTTTTAATTTCATTCCAACAGAATCAGAAGTCGAAGAAGGACAAGAAATAAGAATTCCAACTAATATATCAATTGTTATGGGATTATTTACATGAGTATTATTCAAACAATACGAGATACCATAAAAAAAGATAAAGAACTAGAAAAATGGGTCCAAACCTCATCTGAAGACACTAAATACAGACCAATAGATGATTCTGAAATTACACCTGAAATTTGGTATGGTGTTTTTAACGGTTCTAGTGATATCGCAAATGCCCAGTTCAAGAAATACAATGATCGTGATGGTAAACCTATTCAGTTTTCCAAAGATCCTTATGATTTTGACGGATGGTTAGACAGAGGAGGAACTTTTGAAGAATCCGATTTTGAATGGCTTTTGAATGATAATAATAGAGTTTTTACAATCGACGTAGTAACTACTTTAGGTTTCAATAACCCTATCGTCCAAACTATTTGGGGTGTAACATCTGATACCAACTCCTTTGTCGGTACTACTGTTGGCGTAATGGATATTTTTAAGACCAAAGGATATTCAAGTGAACTGAGACCCGAAACAGGTACTGGAGATGATAAAGACTTAGTAGAGACGTTTTTAAAGAAACTCGCGGAATTAGAAAATCAAAGACCCAACAATCCTTTTTCTAATTATTGGAAAAATGAGATAGGCTTTTTAAAAAGAAATCTACTGGCAACAACAAAAGACATTGCATCAATCGTCGATGGTGTTGCTGAAGGTGTATACAATCTAGACACTTTTGTAAAGAAGATTTCTATTGCAACTTCTTTTATTCTTGAGTATGGTGAGTTTAAAAATCCACAGGGCATACAGGAAAGTCTACTTCTCGACGAAACAGATATGACCTTGAAAGAATACACAGAAGGCCTTACAAATGAACAACTAGCTTCTCCTTTAGTATCTTTCCCAACTAAAGATGAACAATCGATTGCTGATGAATACACACAAAATTACGTTCGCTACGTGCCGGAAGAAGTTTGGAAAGCAACTGGTGAGGCGAAAAAGTTGTATGCAGCTGGAGCTGGTCAAGGTAACTTTACTAGATATGTTAGCGATAATTATAATTATTGGGTTAGGAACGTCAAATCTGATTCAAAGATGGAGATGTTTGTAGGAGACTTTAAAAAACTAGACCCTGCCGACAAACAGATTGTTAATTTTTTAAAAGGAACAGACACATACAGTAATATTATCACTACAACACATTGGAAAATTAACGACAATCCAGATTTAAATTTATCAAACAAAGTTGATGGAAAACCAAGAAATGTTAGGACTTATGAAACACAAACTCCTTTGTACATAGATGAGAACCGAAAAATCAAATGGCTATTCGAAGAACAAATACTAGAAGAGTATTATAGCTTTGCAATTTTGTTAAAAACTAGAGGCATGAAGACCTACAACGGAAGTGATGGTAAAGAATATTTTAGCTTAACAAAAGAGATGGACAAAAAAGCCTTTGAAATGGCAGACCTTGTATCAGAAACTGTTGTTGCTAATCGTATAAATGATCTTAAGGCTAGATTGTTTGTAAACCTTAAAGAAATTATTGACGATCCAGCAAATAAAGACATAAGTAAAATAGAAAGTGAATCTGCGAAAGCGATAAACGATGGAGCTAATCTTGGATACGAAGAAGATGAGATATCTCAAAAAGAAATCGCAAACAGACAAAAACTTCTGGAACAATGTGCTCTGTTATTAAATATTGTAGACATTGACAAGACCTATAACGCAAAGAACGCTGAAGAGGTAGAAAAAGGGTTGAGTGGGTCTAGTATTCACACAGATGGATATTTTGATAATCGCTTTCTAAGAATGCAAGGAAATGCAGGTTCTAGAACAGTAACATCGCTTTATGCTCAAAGAGAATCAGTAAAAGCTTTTCTTGAGATGAATCCTGTTATCCAAGGATTGTTGGTTCCTAAGATAAAAATTCAAAAAATTATAGTAAGACAGGGTATAACACAGACTATTGAGGTTCCGTTCACAGCGATAACAACAAATTTAGACTCCAATACTCCAATTGATTACAAACAAGCAATGAAAGACAGGTCAGTTTTTCGCGGTGGTGGTGTTGGTATTAAATCAATTTCATTTGACTTTGATGGAGAAACACCCGCAACAGCTCAAAAGTGGGTTCGTTCAACGATGTCTTTGAAGTTTCAAGACTTCGCAGATCTTGTTAATGAAAGGTCCACAACTAAAGTAACTAGCTTAAACCCAACTCCTCAAAAAGTAAATAACTTTAGATTTATTGATCTTATCGTAAACTCAACAGAAAATCCTACCAGCGATGATGGTTATGATGCGTTCTTCAGAGAACATTACAAGCCAGATGATTATAAGATAAAGATAGAGGTTGGTTGGAATTGTCAAAGAAACAATGCCACAAGAGATCTAATACAATCTCAACTCAATATCTACAAGGTAGGAAGTTCGGATACCACCTTAACAACCGATGATTTTTTTAATGCTATTGACAAGCAAAACAAAACTTTTCTATTTGCTGCTCTAGATCATGATTTAAACATCAATGATGATGGTACGGTTGACCTAAATATAAACTATTTTGGATATCCGGATGCCTTGCTGAATTCATCTAAGTTTAATGCTCTTGTGACAAATCAAGAACAGAAAGAATTAAAGAAAGAACAGGATGATTTGTTCAAAAAAATAAAAAACGGCCAATGCACGACTAATCAACTAGCAAAGCTTCAAGGAGCAATTGAAGCAAGAAAGCTATCAATTGTTAAAAAATCTTCTCAAAGTATTATCAACAGGATAACTGCAAATGGAACAATGAGACAAGTTAAAGTAACAGACGAGACTCAGCTTACTAATTTTAAACAAACAGGAGCATTCACAAAAGTTCCTAAGATTGAAACAAATTTGTCATCTGGTTTTAACCCAACCGTTGGAGATACAAAATCTTTTTTTCTTCTTGGTGATTTGTTATATGTAATAATGGATTGTCTCTATTCAAACGGAACTGGATCCAGAATAGAAGGTACTGAGAATATATCGTTTATCCTCACGGATTTTGAGTTTGTGCAACATCTAGGAAAAGATGGAGCAACAAATAAAAAAGTCCAGATAAATTTAGCATCTATTCCAATATCGGCTGATTTTTTTAAAGAGTGGTTTACAGATGAGATAATTTCTTCAGAAAGGTACAATTATCCTATAATGGAATTTGTTCTTGTTCTTCTTAATCGATTACTGGGAGACATTTTGACAGAAGTTTGCTTCAATAAGAAAGCAGATAAGACACTTTTCTTCAGACAAGCTCAGATGTTTGGTAGTGAAGTTCAGAATGAGTATTTTATTGATGCAAACCAACATGATGTGAAGGGAAGTTCAAAATTTGGAATCATCAACGTAGAAAACTCAGAAGTCAAGAACTTTCTTCCTCTTTCTTACGACTCCTCCACCGGTGGGGGTGCGCATGACATGTACACGTTTATAGCAATCTATCCTGATTTCAAGCCGGAAACTCATGGAGGAAAAGGAAACTACTCAAATGACATGGAAAAAGGTATTTACCACTTTCATGTTGGAGCAGCTACAGGTTTGCTAAAAAAGATAAACTTCAGCAAAACCAATATTACTTATCTTCGAGAATCAAGAATGATGAGACATAGAGGTATTGGTGATTTTGCTCAATTGTCCAACGTATATAACGTATCGCTTGAGCTGTTTGGAAACTTCCTGTTCTTTCCCGGAATGCAAATTTTTATTGATCCATTTGGAGTTGGAGGAAAAGAGTTCGGAAGACCTCAAGGAGATCTATACAATGCAGATAAAAAAACAATTAATTATGCTAAGTTGATGGGAATTGGCGGCTATCATTTAATAACAAGTGTTAAGACAACAATTGGTGTTGATGGTTTTAAAACCCAAGTTGAAGCTCGTTTCTTCTTTTCGGGTGATGTCAAAGGTAATGACAAGACTATCGACGGTCTTATTCAAAGAGAACAAGAAGCTACTGATGTTGGTGTTCCTGATGATGGAACTAATACCTCTAGTTGTAATGAAATTCTTTCTACTTTTGAAACAACAACAATTCAAGGAGCAAATGAATAATGGAATACAAAGGAAAAAACACATCAAGATCGTTGAAGTTTCTTTTTCAAGAAAGAGCAAAGTGGTTTAACCATTTTCGAAAGGAAGATGGAAGTTTTGTTGAGAACAGTTATATCGAAATGAATATCTTTGAAAGAGTGTTTTTTCAAAGAATTAATGGAAGGTTTGAATCAATAATTCCAGACCCAGATCAAATAAAGTATGCAACCTTAGCAGGAGGCAAACAAGTTCAAGGTCTTAATTTTGCTGTTGACGCATTTAAGAAATTTGCTTCAGACTTAAACAATATGAATTCAGGTGCAGATTCTTTAAAAGAACAGAATCACCCTTACCTACTAACACCTATCGTGTATCAATCATACATACCTCCAGAGAACGAATACAAATATTACTACAACAATTTGATGCAAGATTTTACATCGTACATAAAAACAAACAAGCTACACTCTAATATAGCACAATTTGGAGACTTTGTCAAGTTATTTATGTCTTTTTTAAAACAAAAAGGTTCAAAATTTCCAATAACATTCACTGGGTGGCAAAAGTCTAGTAACTCAAATATCTTCACATCAGGACTTGCTTTCTCGATTGCTCCATTGAACTGTGGAGATGATACGAAGAAAGAGGAATTCGTAAATTCTGATTTATTTCAAAACTATGTACAAACAGCAAATCAAAATGGATTCTTCATTATGGCTGGATGTCCATGGATAATGGTTATGAGTACTAATTCGGAAAAGACTATAGAGTTTTCCTCAGAATATGATTT
>UEXM01003102.1_pt1 | contig 10992 bp, 1 predicted proteins | sample 1796661 | NCBI WGS metagenome assembly UEXM01 (sample SAMEA4772469, study PRJEB27181) | metagenome
CTATAATATCTACAAAACTTCCATCTGGCTTTATAACAGATGGAAGTTCTCTACTAAATAGAAGACCGCTGTTAGATATTTCTAACTTATTTTGATTTCCTACTGACATTGTATATTCTAAAGTCATTTCTAATTGTGGAATCGGCTGTGTTGCAGTGGTGGAACCCGTCAAGGTTAGCGAGGTAGAGTCAACTTCTCCCAAGAGAGCAGTTACATTCCAACCTGCGGCTCTAGTCTCTGCTGTGTTGTTGGTACCAATCTTTTGCTGTAAGTAAGTTACTTGCTCGGATTTGTTATCTTCATTAGATAAACTTGACTCAACACCCTTATAGTTTGTTTGTGGCTTCATATATGGTGTCTCGGAAAGAATTCGATCTTTCATTTGAGAGTTGTTCTCGGAAACTCCGCCTTGGACTCCATCGTACAAAATATCATCATCAAGGAAACTATAATATTTAGGCATTAATTTTCCCTGCGAGAGAAGCTTTCTACCGTGCGGTGTCAGCTCAATCTTTAGTACGTCTTCTTTTTTGTTAAAAAATGTCATCTATAATCCTCCAGGGTTATTGGTACTAGGCCCTAAACCTTCACCACTGCCGCCTTGACCACCACTACCTTCGTTGATGTTACTATCTTCTAGTTCACCTGAACCACCTGCTGTGGTTGGTGCTTGAGGCGTAGAGGCACCCAAGTTTCCCTCACCAGCAGCTAGAGGATTTAAACCGGTTTTAAAAGTTCGTGTGATATCCAGTTTTGCTTTTGGGGTAATACGAGGCTCATCATGCGATGCGACAGTTTCATATGTCGGCTGTGCTGGGTTCACCTTCTTATTGGCTTTTGGAACAATTGTGTCGCGAGGTTCTTGACCTGATTTAACGGCTCTCTCGGCAAATTTAACCTCTGTTTCAATCTTGGCTAATTCTACTAAAGAAAAGAAATCATACGGCCAATTGTAAGAGACTTGGACGTTAGCACCTTCTGAGGATACCGTGGCTTCCGGAAGGTCGTCTTGCCTTCCAATTATTTTCTTGTAGTAGTTTATCTCCGCTCGTTGTTTGACTTTAAACACCATCCAGCGAACACGATCAGGTATTTCATTGCCAACAGCATTGACATCAAGTGTGCCTTCCGGAGTTACCACTGCACCTCCACCAAGCAATTCGTGAGCCAAGAGTTCATGAGATATAGATGATTCTGCTGTTTCAAACGTTTGACCTATTTCTGGGTATAGGTTTTGCCAGATATTCGCAAGATCTTGCTTTTTAAGCGTGTGAGAGAACTCAAAAACATACATAGCAAAGGGATCGATTGTATCGTTTTTCAAAAAATCCATTGTCGGAGGAAATACATATCTCTGCATTTTCGTTATCATTTTAAGAACAGAATCTCCGACCAATGCTCGGTCGGCTGCTGTTCCGAATGCTCTTTGAATGTCAATACTAGGAATACGGAAGAATTTTCTATCCCCTTCTTCTTCTATAAAAGGAACCGCAACCACTGCTTCATATACTTTCTTTTGATCTGCTATCTGGCCAAGTCTTGTCGCTTCTGTTGAAAAACCACAAAGGTCAGCCAGAGACCCTGTGGTTTCAGAGTCACCTTCCAAAAAAATATTATTCCAGTCATTAGGAATATTATCAACTTGCAAGAATATTCCTTTTGTTGGATCAGGTTCAATGTTTCCGTATTGGTGCCACATTCCTCGTGGAACAGATTGGGAGGCATTTTGTGGAAGTGTAATACTGGTTGAAGCAGATAAATGATTGAAATTAAGCATTGGAGTTTCAAATTTTGTTTGAATAACCCATCTGGTAGAGAGGTTGTTTGGGTCTACATTACTTTCATTATCAATTGTTTGAGAAAATATATTAACAGAGGAATTAATGCCCATCGCATCTCCAATCATGGAATTCCCAGGAAGGCCATTTATAAATTTAGTCTTAATCGTTTGTCTGCTCTCGCTCTGGTCTGCATATCTCCACTGTCTTATGGAAGAAGAACTTATTATCTCAGATAAGGAGTATTGTCTTTCTTCTTCTGCTCTAAAAGTAATATCACAAAAGGCTTGGCCATAATAATATGGAGGTGTAAAGGCATAATTTTCTCCAATTAACGAATTACTGCCGGTTCCAAAGACTTCAGATGCAAGAGATGGGGGCCCAAAGGCAGAAGGTCTAGAATACATTGTGAATGTCTCGTTAGTGTCCGCACTATATTGTGGAGACCCAAATGTACCTATACTTGAAGAGGCAATTGGAATATCAGAAATGTCTTTGCTTTTATACATTTTAATTCTCATCATATAAGTCTTATTGGCCTCTGCGTTTCCAATTGTTGGATCACTTGATGGTTTTGAGAATATTTTTGTAAACGATTTAGATTTCATAAAAAATTCTGGTATTTCTGCCATAAAATTCTGAGCCATAAGTTTATATATGTTGTTTCCATTTCCATCCCAAAATGCAGATCCGGAATTGTTAGCATATTCATGTGGCTCATTACAATAAATTTTAAACCCAGCAAGGTGCTTCTCTGGTTCCAAAATTGCCTCAAAAGGTATCCTTCTATCAAAGATGAAACCCTTTGCGATACTTCCAGTTCCTAAAACATAATTATCTGCAGATGGAAGTCGAACATATCCATTTTCTAAAGAAACATTTGAGTCAATCAGGGGATAATCAACGGCAATCCCAGACTTTATTGTATTAAAGAAAATACCCGGAGCGAATGTTGGAACCATAAGATTTTGAAATAATACAGGATCATCACCAGAGCCACCAAAAAATCCTGTGGAACCTGAGAGAGAAGTGAAGTCACTATACGAATCATAGAACTGCTTTGCCAAATCAACAGATCTTTGTGCTGGATAAAAACCTTCGTATGGAAGAAATTTCTTGATTGCCTTGCATTTAAGAGAAATTGAGCTAGCTGGAACAAAATCTTTGTGATCTTTCTTCACAACCTCAAAGTGTTTCATAAATTCTGATGTTGAATAAATTTTATAAAAATTATCCTTAGAAGAGTCGAATGTATTAGTCAGAGCACCTGTTAGAGAGAATAAATTAGATACTTCTTCCGTTAAACCTTTTGTTTGGTAGGTCTCAACATGTTCGCTTATTCTGAATTCTGGGATAATCGTATAGTCTTTTCCGTGTTGACGGACATCTTGAATGTAATTATCATATGTATCGTAGAATGGATTGAGACCGGATTGAGAGCCGGCTTCCCATTTGGCTTCGCCGCCGGGACTATGATTATCATTGTCTATATCGCCCATTGACGTACCGTAGTTTATTCCTTCAATTTTCATACCATTTGGAGAAACTACAGATTCACTTGATATTAAAGTATGTTTTCTATTGTATTGTGGCCCTATCCTGATAACATCATTTATAGATGCGAGAGAGATTTTCGAAGGTAATTGTTTAGAAGCAAAGCTATATTGGTTTTGAAGTATACCATAATCAACTGCTCCTTTGTTCACGGAAGAGCCGCCGTCATTTTCATCATAACCATAAAGACTACTATAACGACCGTCTGCTGAAAAGGTTGTATCTTCAGCTTTTGTATCCCAAACGGTATAAGCATCTAATGGCCAAATACTTTGAGTAACAGCAGAGCCAAATCCTTGGTCGGAGACTTCTTCTATTCTATTTGCTCTATCGTCTCTCCATGGGAAAGAAAATGTTGTTCTTTGTCTTGTATAATTCTTGTATTGATAGACACGAGGAGGATAAACACATTCGCGATAACTAAAGAACTCAAATGTATCCATCGGAGAACCGTCTTTATCAAGGCCGCCGTTAAGATAGAAGTCTTTGATGGCATTGTATTGTGTAGATCGTTGAACTCTCAATCCATTATACTTATTGATTTCTTCGTTATTAAAGAAGATTGTTTCGTTCCCATATGAAGAAACCAATTCAAATCTCTCAAGTGTTCCGTCATCAATTATAGAGGCTCCTCCAACAACAAAAGGTTTGTAGCGAGAAGATACGGGGTTTTCGTCAAATCTCTTAATAGCGCCATACTTTCCTCTCACCGTATTGAGTTTGCCGTTGTTGTCTATAACGATCTCGGGACCGGGTTCTTCTACAAATGTAAAGACGTTCTCTTTGTTTTGTCTTCTTGTTAAAGGGTTTTGACCTATTCTTATCTGCTTCCAAGTTGGAAATCCGTACGGACCGTTTCTTTTAAGCATAAGAGCAGGAAAGAACGAAGCGGTTGTTAGAAGATTGCGGGGGAAACGAGCATTTTTATAATTATACAGCTCGGTTCTTGGGGGTTCCGGAAAACCTAATGTGTTTTGCTCAATATTACGAACCCTTACACCAGTTGGCACTTGAACTTGTTCTCTGCCGGTGTTAGAAATAACTACCTGATTATCCAGGTCATATCCAACCGGTTCATAAATAAATGTGTTTAATCCAACAAAGTCTACATAATACGCCATTCTATACTCCAAATATTTCTGATGCGGTCGGGAAAGTTATTGCCGGAACAAATCCACTATCCCCATCTATAATTACAGAGGAACTCAATATTCCTGTTGGGTGTGCGTATCCATACATTCTTTGCTTTCCACTTGTGATACTATAATTACTTCCTAATGAAGAAGTTACCCAAGTATACTGAAAGTCTGATCTTGGAATTGGTGTGTTAATATACATATTGTCGTTTCTTGTTGTAAGAACGGGAACGAGAACTGTTGAAGTATCGCTTGGTCTTCTGTTTTCATTTCTCTGTTGCTTGTGAAAAGAAGGGTCTGGGTTTGCCTGTTCCAATGGATCAGAACCGAGTTCTGCTGCATATCGTGGATCAATGCCAAACTTGCCGGAATGACGAGAAAGAAGAGCCTTCATGCCGTCTCTTGCATTACGATGATCATTGACTCGGATTGTACCTGCCTCTCCGGAGCCTCCAAAGTTATAAAAATCGGAACCATCGGCGGAAGAAGAGACCCGAACATCAACTCCACGAACCGAAAGATTACGATAGTTGAGGTTGTTGTAGACTGAATACTCTTGTGAATAAGCATCCAAGAATCCATAGCTCAAAGTGTCAATTGAGCCGGGAGCAGAGAAACGAGAGGTTATGATGGTTCTTGTGACAGAGCCAGTTATTCGATCAATTGTAATATCTTTTGAAAATGAAGCGGAAACATAATCAATTCCACCTACAAATCCAACCTCTGTACCAGGGAATGTTAAATTAGCATTGGCTCCTGAAGTTGTAATCGTTTTATTGTGTACAGAACCGGTTTGACTAGCAGTTAAGTGAAATACTGCTTGGTGTCCCGCACTAGAATCAATTGTTATATCGTCATAGATAGTGTTATTTTTTATAGACTGTGAGAGAGCATTCCAGAAAGTTGTATTTGTACCGCCAGTGAATTGCGGTACAGCGACTGAAGGACCCGTGGCTGTTGCGGCCATTACAAAAGTCTTATCTAATACTATTGAGCCACTTGGATAGGCTCCCTTGTAATTTGTTCCACCTGTACCATTTGATAGATTGGTGACCGTTCCGCATGTAGTAACAGATCCAAAGCCAGAATTCGTTAAAGTTGTATTATAGTCTGAACCAGTTGCTGAAGTTGCCAAAGTAAAATTGGCATAGGGTAACAGAGAAGGGCCTGAATTTGTATCAATAAAGTTGTTCCTATCATCTTCAACAGAAAAATTACTACCAGATATATTATCGGTTCCTGCATTGGATTCTTTTGCTAATGGGAACCATGATATGATTCTGTTTCCTATGCTGAGATCACAATACAAAGCATTTGAGTAATCAAAATAATGACCCTTGTTGTATATGTAATCAACATGAGTCGGAGATAGATCAATGTTCCAAAATACAAAATTTGAACCTGTTCCATGGAACTGCTTATTCATAGCATTGTTGTTGAGTAACGAGCCGCTACCATCCGGTATGATCGTTGTCAGTGTTTGTGTACATCCTCCAAGAGTTTCTGCGCCGAATTCTATAGAAGAAACAAGTTCCCCATCGATAAAGAAATCTACAGTACCAGGGCCACTTCCATAATCATGAGAAACCACTATGTGTTTGGGACCTCTGGTTTGATAAGTTGTTTCATAATTTTCTATTCGCTCTGTCCTGGTGCACGTTGCTCCTGCGACCGTACCTTTGGAAACTGAACGGTACTGTAAATCTCCACCAGTAGTGATGAGAAGTTCACGCGTGATATCAGCAGACGAAGAAGCAAATTGAAAGATCATTTTGTCACCTGTTTGATCTGACGATCCTGTAATGTCAATCCATCCGGAAAAAGAAAATCCATTTGTTGTATATTGTGAAGGCAATGAACCAGTACTAATAGCAGACTCAGGTGTGGCCACAGAAGAAGTTAAGGATAGAGATTCAGTATTACCTGGAGTAACTTGAGAATATGAAACTCCAAACGGAGTCTGTGCCTCTATTTTTGTTTCTATGTTATCCCAAAAATCAGTGTTGCTGGAGCCAGTAGCAACATAAAAGTTTGGATCGCTATCAGAAGGGGGTGTATCGGTCCTAAAGAAAAATCTTTTATCATTACTCGCCCCATCAACAATTTTAATCCCTTCATTATTTTTAAACTGAGATCCGGTTGCGTATACTCTAAAGGTTGCATTACCAACAGATGTACCTGCGGTATATGCACCAGTCACCACAAAACTTCCAGAAGCAAAAGCACTAGCGACTTCTGGAACAATAACCTTGCCATCTGGTTGTCGGTTGTTTTCATATATACCAAACACATTACCGGCACTAGCGGCCTGTTGTCCAATAAGTGTCATTGGATTAGTGGTTTGAGGAAGTTCGTTTGTAATTGAAACAGGAAGATAATTGGATTGAGCACTATTCTTTCTAAAATATAAATTGTTCTCTTGCTTACCGCCGCCGACACTTATAAGTTCATAATTGTTGTAATAGTTTCCGTGATTAATACTTGAGGTGGTAGTTTGTATGTTTGAAATGTTTAATGCGCGTTTAACACGACCATCTCTATACAATACAGCGGACTTTTTAGCAGCATCAGGATATTTGTTGGTTGCTCTTGTTACACCATATTGAGGATCAACGATACCAAAAGCACCATCAGAATCCCCACCGTCATTCTCAACAACTCTCAAAAGCCAACCTTCTGCTCTCGTATATTGATTGTGTAGGTTATTTGGTGTTGCGCCGCCGATGTCATCATCTCTCAAAGTAGCATCATGTCTATTTAGATCAATGTGGCGAGATTGATGGCCACCAACCCACTGATTTGCAAATGGACCCTGCATCGCAACATCGTTAGAAAAATCTGTTGTATCCGAGTGCATATTGGTAACGTAAGCGTCTGATCTGAATCCCGTAGCAAAAGCAGAATTATATCCGGTAGTTAATGAACCAGAAAATATATCAAATGGAAGATTGTGAGCACCTTTGATTGCATAACTATAAGAAGCACTATTATTAATTGGAGCAAAAGTTCCGCCTGGGCCACCACTAGCGTTTTTTCCGACATAAACTGTTGTATTAAATTTGTTTTTCTCGTTTGGTATTTCCACATCATCACAAGACGAAGGTAGTTCTATACCCTGCCCTGTACCGGCACCTACAATCAAGACATTAACTGGAATCCCCTGGGAAGTTAATTTAGATCCACGATTAACAGCAGACCATATATAATCTCGGTTCTTTTGCAAATTGTAATTGATTCCGGAATGAACTGTCTGTGTGATTGAGGAACCAACTCTATAAGTGTTTGTGAATCTTCTTCTAGCGTAAGTCGATCCTTGATAAGTTGTCCGATTTGAGTTTGCTAGATTTGAAGATGTAGCATTATTATCATTAATGATAATCTCTCGGATTGACTCTCTTTCTGGTGTATCTGTTCTTTCTTTTCTTTCTTTCTGCCAGAGACAATTGTTGTTATCTCCGCCTTCTATTGGAGCATGGCCAAACTGCCACTGATATTTTAATTCTCCAATACCTTTTACTCTACCTTCTGTTGCGGTGTGAGTTGAGGTCAATGGGAATTTATTTTGGTACTTGTTTCTCTCAAACAAGTGAGATTCGACAATGTCAGAGATTCCTTTAGAAAAACGAACGCTCGCTGGGAACATCTGAGAAACCATGTAAGATACAGAGGAGTCAATCCACTTAAAATAGTCAGTGAATTTATCAAAATCAGGATCTTCTTCTACATCTTCGAAGAATAATCTACGCACTTGATCAAGTTTTTTGTATTGTATTCTGTATCTCTCAACTGCTTCGCCCATTAAATTGGACATTTCTTGAGCAGTTGATAAGTTTCTCATCATTTCTTCAGAGATAACTTGATACATACTCTTCTCTAGAGAGTAAAAATTGTCCGAAACGTCTTCGTCTTTTATAAAATACTCTTGTTCTTCTCCATTAATCGTTACACGGTCAGAGGAATAAGAGATTTCCGGAAGTTCTTTCTTTGAAGAATAGATAATTTCATTAGAAATAACATTTGTGGTTGATACGGGGAACCCAAAACCTTTTGCTCGGTGTTCTCTGCGGATAATATTGTCCATCCAACCATACCTACTATCCGTTGAGCCGCTTGAAACATCAACTACGATGAATTCACCAGATGCATCTGACGTAGATATAGTCTCAAAATCCCAATCAGCAGTCAATAATTCGTATGAGGGAACTTCAATTTGCGATAAATCTTTGCCAAATATAGTCGAAGGGCGGCTTGATCTTCTATTTCCGCGCGAAGTAATATCTGTGTTGTGTAATTTGACTGAATCATCAGAAATATAGTCATACCATAGATCAAAACGTCCAATTTTTATGTCTGTTTGTTGCAAAACACTTCCAGTGAAGTTTGTTCTGTGGGCTCCTGCATAGAATCTCTTTGGGTTTGATAGATATGCAGAACCAGTATCATAATTAAAACTTTGTGTTAGTGTAAATTCATTCTTGATTGTATCAAAAGCGTGGTTTACACCATAGAATTCTAGTTGATAATTTCTATTGGAAGATGTAACAACGTTACCTGCTATTGGATAATCAACAGGTTTTACTCTAACAGCCAAATTCCACTGTTCATTTGAATAAATCTGTTTATACGCGGGTGTCTCTAGGGAGAAATTGCCGGCATAATTTTTCAAAACGAATTTAGCGGTTGATGATTCTACTTCATCTCTAACCAAATACACTTGAAAATTAGATATATCATCATATGCTGTAGAGGATAAAGGTACACCATTGTTGGTTGGACCTATTGCAAAACTAGCAGATACTACAGATCCATTTACGGTTGCTGGTCCGGCGGACCCTGATTTCAGTGTAAATGTTGCTGGGGCTCCAGGTGCTCCTGTATAAGTTGTGTTTCCAAAATTTGCAGAGAATACTGTGTTGAGGGCACCTGTGAGTTCATCTCTTATTTGTGTATCCGTTCTAGCCGAACCAAATGGGTTTGAACCAGTGTGAAATTCTAATCTAGAGGTATCGGTGATACTAATTGATTGTAGATCTCTGTTGCTGCTTGGAGGATAACTTGAAGAAACTGTTGGTGTTGATCCATAGCCAGAAAATGGATCGCCATCGGTCGCTGCAGTAAAATCGCCTTCGTAACCAAACCTATACCAGTCATTTATTGTAGATGAACTTACAGTTGTTGGGTTAATCCATTGACCATTTCCATATAGCTTCGCCACATCAGGGTCTGTCAATGCTTTGTCCCAAATAACCACGTCTTGCATAGAAGTATTGTGTGCTAATGATATCGTTAGACGATTAACAGCACTTGGCTCGGTATAAATATTAGTGAAATCTTGTTGATCTATATAACTACCATTTTTATATGCTTTAACAAATGCATCAGGCGGGTTTCCTGGAGTTCCTGATGTTATATCAGTGAAGTCAAAAACTAGTGCATAATGGTTCCATTCGTCAGTTCCAGTGACTAGACTTGAAAAAGTTAATTCTTGATTAAACCCGCCAAAAGTATCTATTCTGGTTTTTAAGTCACCCCCAGAGTTCTGAGGATTTATTATGACCCCAGTATTATCACTACTGTTAATCATTTGTATATATGTGGTGCCACTATTTACAGATCCAGATATTGTGTTAAACCAAAATGAAACACTAAATTTCCCGTCTTGTATATCAATACCAGTGTAAGAATTGTTTCTAAGTCTTGCGGCAGCTGAACTATTCCCAGCCAATGCTAAACCATTAGAACCAGTATAAATAATATGATCAATCGTCGAAGGATTTGTGGTCAATGCTTGATTTGGATCTGCGTAAACAACCAATGCATTATCTGAGCCACCAGTTAATTGTAAAATAGCTTGGTGATCCAGGCTCCCTGTCGATTCCATGGTAAACTGAATAGATGCAGTTTGTGCAGTTGTTATTGCACTAGAAGCACCCCAGGTATAATCAGCAGAATCAGACGCTGCTCCGTGCATGCCAAATACAGATGCACTTTGGAATGGAGTTGCAAACCATCCAGAATTAGGAAATGTTATTTTTTTAGGCACTACAATAGAAATCTCACTAGTGACTGCATTGTATTGTTCTAGTTTCTCTGCTCCGGAGCCTGAAATGTAGGTTAGAGAGTGATTTATCGATGAGGTTTGAAATAAAGTTGCATTTAAATGAGATTCTTTGTTAAAGTCAATATATTTTTTATTTTCAGAAGTATGCTTATAAGCATCAGAGAAGTAGTGAGTACCTTTGTCTGTGTATATATTGAGTTTAATAATTTCATCATCGACTCCGAAACAACGTAGCATATTGCGTATTGCACCTTCTGTTCCTTTGTGTTTATATATACTCTCTAAGTTATTATAAATATTTGTATATATTTGGTTTTTAATATCTGTAATTTTTTTTTCAAATTGCACTTTATTAAGATCTCTAGATCCGAAAGATTCTAAAACATTAGCATCTGCGAACAAATTTGATACAACAAGCCCTTTTTCTTCTATTAAACGATCAGCGAACGGCAAAGCCTTATAG
>UEXM01003103.1_pt1 | contig 10982 bp, 6 predicted proteins | sample 1796661 | NCBI WGS metagenome assembly UEXM01 (sample SAMEA4772469, study PRJEB27181) | metagenome
AACTCAAACGGATCAGTAATGTATGATCCCGATTCGTCAAATGTTCTTCTTGCTAAAGTTTTTTCTAGTTCAGCATAGTCACTATAGATCACTTGGTTTGTGATGACTCCACCGTTTAGAGTGGCTAGTGGCACAAAGTTGTCTCGTTCTGCTGATGTAAAGAAACTGAGATCCAAAACGATTTGATATCTGTCAGATCCAGGCGCGTTGAAGTTATAAAAACCTCTCGCTGGATCTCGTAGGGTTTCGTCCTCATTCGCTCCAATATAGTTCTTTTGAATTTCAAAACCGAAGGAACCGTTTTGATCACCATACTGCCTTATTCCTGCTATAGTAGTCCCGAATGCAGGTGCGTGCTGTTCTTCTGTTCGAACAAAGTAACCATCAATAAAAAAGATACCTTCACTTACAGAGTAAAGTTTGGCTACCCCAGATTGTGTGGTTCCTCCAACAGTTGCTGTCGCTACTTCAGTGTCGATAGAAGATGTTAGAGTTGTGCTTGCAACTAGATTAGCAAGAGTTCCCTTTACGACCTGTATAAACAAGACATAGAAATTATCTTCAGTGGTAGCGTCCTCTACATGAATTACCTTTGCAACATTCAGATTGTCTTCACTCGAAACTTCAAATCCAGCGAAAGCAGAAATTGGTGATGTGCTGGTAACTCGAATGAAGTCTACCGTCTGGAACGCACTGTCTGCACCGTATACTTTAGAACCATCTTTAAATACATGATTACCAAATCTTTCAATTTGGTTTTGTAGGATTGACTGAATTTGTGATAGTTCTCTTGCCTGAACAGCGTATCCAGGCCTGAATAGAATCTTATGAAAATTCTTGTCTTCACTGTAGTCATCAAAATAAGGTTCTATGTTGAATAAATCGTTATTATAAGAAGGCATTTATGTTTCCCTTAGAATCCTATCAAGATTCGTACTTCTTCTCGTTGGTTACTTTGTCGATCAATAGACCTTACATTCTGTATGTATAAGACTTCTCCTGAGCCTTGTACCAGTTGTGAGTCATTTATGCTGCTAACTTTGTAGTTCGCTCCATTGGGACCATTGATAGTCCCTCCCGCACTAAATCCCCCAAGAACATCGGAGAGAACTAAGGTTCCGCTCGTTCCATTCGTGGCTGGTGTCCAAGAAGCCACTTTGGCGATTGTAAGTTTTTTACCTAAGTTTTCTTGTGTTATACCATTATCTAGTGCAAAATCAGATGAAGTAAATGAACCAGATGTAGGAGTCAATCCCAGTTCTGTTGTCATCCTATAGACTGGAGTTTCTGATGCATCGATGTAGAAATTCTCTCCAATTTTAATTCTACCAATAAAGGGGTCTCCATTAGGATCGACTGTAAAGGAAGCCGCAGTTGTTCCAAATGTTGCAATAAGTTCTCCACCTTCATCTTCGATATTTGTATAGTCGTGTTGTTCAGCCCCAGAGGAAATTCCAACCACGGAAGCAGTGGAACTTGCAGAGAATGGAACTGCACCCACATCTCCTGTTGCAGTTAATCTAACTAAAAGTTCTCGATTGGTACTATCCCAACCACGAACTGCCCCAGTGGCAGTTATACCAAGAACACTGTTAAAGTGGGTAACATTTTCATTTACTGCAAAGTTTCCAGTTCCCCCACTTGCACCGAAGTTGATTCTGATTCTTTCCTCTTCTGAACTAGGGAGAACAAATTCTTTGGTGGGGTTTTTTAAAGTCAATTTACCTTCAATGTTGGCGCTATCATATTCCCATCGTTCTATGGTGGCAACCGCATTTGATTGTTTACCGAAGATATAATCATTTGCTTTAAACAATTCTGTACCATAACCAACAGAAGATCCAAATGGTTTTTTGACTATTATGCTAGTTTTTCTGTCGAACTCGGATCCAGCAACTCGGAGACTATTGTCATTCAGTACTGGATTCTTTAGTATTCCAAATTGTCTAAAGTCATTGACATCAATTATTTCTGGTTGACCTTCAACATTATCGTTTATGATACGAACTAGAACTTTAGATGCGTTAAACTCATTCACAGCGTCTCCACCGTGTCCGCCCTTTGGTGAGATATAAATTCTTGCGGTGGGGGAACTACCAACAAGGCCTGGGGTTGGGAATGTTGCAAATGCTCCAGTATATTTTCTTCCTGTGTTTATTGCGACAAGATCCTTCGACGGCATCACGAACTTGGCATCTTCTCCGTCACCATGTATTAGAATCTCTGGAAGAATCTTAAACGAACTCTGTCCTTCGTTATCCGAAAGCCCAAATATTTTTCTTTCTAGGGGTGTTTCTAGTGTCAACACTTTACCCTCGGTGTCGCTTACCTCATAATCGGATATTCTGTGTGCCTGTCCAGAACCAAGACCAGACGAAATATAAAGGACATAACCATTATACGCATCATCGTCTTCTGAAAACAAAGAGTCGTTGGGATTTAAAACTACGCCTGTAATACCTGCATTCGTTGACTGAAAAACATTTTTTGCGTCTGTTAATGAGTTGGGATATTGACTACTTAGAGTAGTTTGAAGTCCAGTAACATCAATTCTGTTTATTGCACCGTCCACGGTTTTCTGTTGAACTTCGAATTGTAGATTTGCAGTTTCATCTTCAGACTTTTCTCTGAACATAACAGGCATATATTCTTCTGTTAGGAAGTCTAGCTGGTCATCTGTTATGGTATACATGAACTTCCACTTATAGCCATCCGAAAGCCTAAAGCTACTTGTTCCTGTCTGTGTTGGTGTTTGGGATGAAGCCGAACCGTTATTGTTGTCAAGGCATTTATATACTGACTTTCCACCGACAAGAACATAATAGTCGGTAACTGACTCTGGATCATTTTGATCTGCGGTGTCATCGTATTCTGAATATATCCTCCCCGTTGTCCAGTTGGTTCGGGGAATTACAAATGATATGTTTCTAGAATCAACTCTGATGGAAAATAGAGAGTTCCTATAAGCAGAGAATTTTTCTGCAACCGAATCAACTACAGATGGTGGCGTTGTTTCATCTGTCCAAGGTAAAATCTTACCAAAGAAAAAGTAATAGTTATCTTCGGATAACGGATCAAGTTGCTTCTTTAAGCTATCAGCAAAAACTGTTCTGAAGTTATTTTGTAGTGCGTCTGTTAATGCCATCTAAGCGTCCTACCCATTGTTCGATTCTGTTGTTGTTCCGTATGGAATACTGTAATATTGATCATGCGCTCCAGCTCCAGCCCCAGTTGTTCCAAGGAATGGGAACTGTGGAGATGTCCATGTAGAGTATGTAGGGTTGCTGTGGAAATGAAATCCTACGTTTAGGAAACTAAAGTCTCCAGTTGTTATGGCACCAAAGGATGTTCCAAGGTTTATGTTTAAAAATCCCCTAGAGTTTGGGTGATGATATATTGGGAAGAAATCCAAACCAAGAGCTTGAGCAGAAGTATATCCCTCTGCTCCCGTTCTTCCGAGAGCAGCCGTTGCTCCCGTTACACCAACAACATGTGCTGTTAATCCGCCTTCTGGGACTGTTCCTATTGTTTCACCGTTTCCAGTCGGACCACCAGTAAAGCCAGGCGCGAAACCATTTGGATATAAATCCACACTTGTTCCTGCGACGGAATTGTTTGCCCTAAGATCTTGGGTTGTTCCAAAAGTATATGGTGTATAATTTCCAATGACAGAGATTTCTTGTTTTTGTATTTCACTGTGGAACGGTGAGTCTGAACTTAAGGTGTCAGACAAGAGAACATCACCGAACAACTTAAACCCTGATGGATGTAAAAGTGCCTTTACTGAATCTGAATATTTTTGCAATGAAAGTTTAGTCTTTAGAACATAGGAAAAATATTGATAATAATCATTGTCTTCTAATTTTTTCTTTGAACTTAACTTACCAGAGTTGTCATAGTAAAATCCATTATATTCTGCAAGCGCACTGCTTTTTGCAGTTCCTTGTGCGTTTCCGTTTCCTGTGGTACTTTCAATTGTGAATGTAACATCAGTGAAGTAGTTTACTCCGTGGTTCAGAATTTCAATGTCTTTAATTCTACCCTTGTTATCCACACGAGTTACTTTAGCTGCGGCTCCAATACCACCACCCTCTTCGACCAACTTAACAAAATCTCCGATTGCATAACCAACACCAGAGTTTGAAATCGTATATTCGCTCAACAAACCAAAAGTTTTTTCTCTTAGTTTTGATCCATCTGACAATTCAACTTCTATAGTACGGTTTGGGATAAAATCACCATCTATGTTCTCTAAAAATAATTCAGTCACTATAAAAGGAGGTAGATCATATTGGATAATATCAGAAACGAAAGCAGTTGCGTTTGTAGTTGACTCATCTAATGCCAGCTGAACTAATGACTTATTTTTCATGGTGAAGTTACTTAAGCCATTTTCTGAAGTAACTCTGATAGACTTTCTTTCAATCCACTTACCAGTAGAAGTTTCAAGAATATCAGTCTTTGGGTAGAACACCTCAGCGATACTATTGTAGAAAGCATCGAAGAAAAAGGCAAAAGAACTTTCCGATCCCTTTATAGCATAAAAGTCACGAACTCTTTTTAGTAGTGACTTTCTGTCAAGTAAATTACCATCAGAATCTATTGAACTTTCTTTTGGGAAGTTTTTCATGAACTTATGTTCAAAAGAATCAACAAACTCATCAAGTGTATTTTCTATGTCATAGAAATCGTTTAGAAGCAAGGTTCTTTCGGTTGCATTCCCTTGCTGTTCCATGAATTCATAATATGCTTCTATGAAAGCAACAAAGTTTGGGTGATCCAAATTAGTGAAATCAGGAACCTGACTTTCGATTAGAGGAGAAATACCATTGACTATACTTTTGGTTCGAGCATCTAATGGGACAAGTTGACCATTATCAAATATGGTAGGTGGATCAGCAGTACCGCCGCCTCGAAGTAAAAGTGTCAGTGACATTTACTGTTTATCTCCCACCTTGGGGGCAGAAACCAGGCACCACACACGTTCCGTCTGCACATCTTTCCAGTCCATCGGGGCAATCGCCTGTATCTGGTCCGGGTTCATCCGTATTACAATCAACTTCACCGCAGCTAGATCCATCCCCGAAATACTCACCACCAGCAAGACTACATTCTTCTGATGTCTTTGTTGTGCATACGTCTCCTATGCAACATGCGCCAGTTTGTGGGGGATCACCATCGGGAGGGGGAGGATCATCTTCACATGGGAATTGTTCACATGTGCTATTATCACCGTGATATATTCCACCATTTAGAGTACAGTTAGCTTCCGTTCTGATTGAACAGTTATCTCCAATACAACAAGCTCCAGTTGGATCAATAGGATCTCCTGTACCATCACCGTCAGGTGGATCCGTTGAATCATCTGTGTTGCCACTTTCATCCACAGGATCTGGATCTGGTGGCTCTACATATACTTCAACCAATCCACCACCGGGACCATATTCGAAGTTCTGTGCGGCGGGGGGAGAAAGTGCCGATCTACTCAGTTCAATTTGCGACAATTCTATATCATTGATGTTCTGAGTATCTACTGTTAAGTTTCCGTTTTGGGTGGTATCATATTCTAGAATTTTATGTGTGGGTGCAAAAATTACATCTTCACGCGGAGTGACATCAAAGGTGATTATACCTTGTGTTGTAGCACTGACGGGTATAAAGTTATTGATAAAAACGGCCCCAGATGCAAAGTCTATAGAACCCATGTTCTTATAGATTGATATTTTTCTACCACCAACTAGCTCATAAATCCGAAGATTACCATCCATGTCACTGTCAATGGCTCCTCTGAATATAGTTCCGTCTGGTTTCTTGTATGCAAAGTCGCTCGACTGTACTGATGGGATTCCCTGTAAACCACCAAGAGAGTCATGACTAGTATTCATTAAACTGTTGTTGAATTCAAGAACGTAGTTTCTTTTATTGTTCACGGAAGGAGCTAAACGTTTTTGTAACATGACATCAACGTCAACATAGAGCAAAGAATTTTCAAGGTTACGACACAGTGCTTCCAGTTGGTTGATGTATAGGTGCTTCCCAAACTTAGATAATTCCGTAGTGGCATAAAGTGTGATGTACGATATCAATAATGCCTTAATTTCTAGTGTGGTTTTGGTTGTCAACGTAGGATCATAAGCAGATTTTGCTTTGAACATGACATATGTGTATTCGGGATCAATTATCTCAGGAAGAATACCAACAATATTCTTTGGCTTCAATATGTTATTCTTTATGTCGTCCTTTTCTTGATCTGTTAATACGCTCGTTGTTTTTGGTTTGACTGCAATATACACTCTACCATATTCTGGTGGGTATATCTCTTCTCCTCCATAAACAAAGACATCATCAGCGTCTCCATATTCATTCAAGACAAGAGATCTGTAATCTTCTTCGGTTACTGCTCTGTTTTGAGTCTGGAAGAACTTGGGGGAGTTGAAACGAATGCTGTCTTTCGTCTCAATCGACGCTCCTCCTGCCGAAGACGACACCACAGATATTGTGCCATTCGCAATCGAGGCAGTGAATGTTCTGTTTGACGATGTGTCAGATTTCCCCACACCGTTTGCATCCGATCCTGTTGTGGTGAAGTACTCTATAAGTACAACGTTACCATCTTCTAACTTCTTACCAAGAACACCGTCACCGAACTTGATTTCGTAAAGTCCCGTGGATGTTACCTCTAAGAAGAATGAAGTACTCGTTGATTTGAGTGTTGTTATATCAGACACCTTTGTCCACACGTCATTCTTACCGTCAGAGTCTGTCGTTGACTTCAGAACTCTAATAGTTATGTGATCAGTGTCCACATCAAGTGTGGGAATAACAAACTTAGTTTCAGATGTGCTAGATGAGACGTAGGATACTGAGTTGAACTCACCTTCGAATATTGAAAACTCACTAGAAACGTGAGGAGCAGTTCCAGAAGTATCAATCGTTATTGGAGACATATTGAAGAATGAATATGGTGTGCCGCCAATAGTAGCAGAAAACTTTGTTCTGCCAGGTATGATCTTTGTTGATGTGTCTGAAGTTGAAAGGGAAACCGTGACTCGTGCTTCGGCAGCTTTCTTTGAGTGTGGAGTATATCCGATTTGCTTTGCATGGGACATCACAGATTCTTTCTTGACTGCACTGTCCATGAACATTTCGTTCGCTACCATGTTCGTATAGAATGACTGGTAGTGTGTGTTGTATGCTAAAACGTCTAGAAGAACTGATAAGCCAGATCCATTAAAATCAAAATCCTTGAACTGATCTTGACCTTCTAGGAAAGTTTGAAAGTTTGATCTGATCGCATTGAAATCTAGATCTGTTATTTGCTTTGTTTTATTAACCGCCATTATCGAGTTCTTTCGAGGTTAAGTGTTACTGTTGCCGTATTTCTAACATTCACAGGTCTAAAAACTATACTCACCGTAAACGAATTTTTCGCGGGAACGGAAGTAACCACCACATCTAAAAGTTCTACTCTGGGTTCGTCTCGTCTTATTGTTTCTTCTATCTTGTTCTTAATCTTAATTGAAGTCACGGGTGTTGCCAGTTCAAATAAGTACTGATGCACTCCCGCGTCTAGTTCAGGACGAAACGGTCTATCATACCTTTTGGTAAGAACCAGATTTCTCACAGATCTCTTCAGAGCTTCCATGTCAGTCAATGTAACAATATCACCAGAGACTGGATGTGCCTTGAAGTCTAAATCTATATCTGAATATCTTGCCATTGTAATATATATGCCTCTTTGTTATGTGATTACTGTTCTAAAATTCGTACTGCATCTTTGACAGTAAATATATTAACAAAGATTGATGCCTCCTCAATGAGAGAACGTTCTGACCGTGGACTATTGAGTCCCATGTCTACCCAGTTAGCGTAATTCTTTAGATCTGTTATGCTGAAGTTGTCGGCGAGGAACTGGGCTAGCCCTCCCGGGGTCAGGTTATTATTTTCTCTCAGGACAGCTCTCCACCTGCTAACAAAAGATCTTGCTCTAGATAAGTTTGCCGGCACTTGAGGGTATGGAGGAGCGAGGAGTTCAGCCACCCGCCTCGCATTTTCTTCAGCCGCCAGCCTCGCATTTTCTTCAGCCACCCTCCTCGAATTTTCGTATTCATCTATAACTGTATCAACATCAGGAGCCGAGGGTTCAGTATCACCACCATCACTATCATCACCAACTGCTCCCACTGCTACTACTTCTTCTTCCTCTTCGTCGGAGAAGAAGTCCTCTACATTAGATCCGAACTCAGATATGTTTGTCGCAAGATCGGCAGCAGCTTGTTCTGCTTGTGCTATTAACTGCTCTCCCTGAGACTGTAGATCCTCAAATGTTTTCTCTAACTTATTGACTGCATCTTTACCTTGATCCACGACACTATCGATCAACTGTTCTGCCTGTTGTTGTACTGATTCTACTATACCCTCGACACTCGCCTTGATATCATCGACAAGCTCTTCTGGATCTGGAATCAGTGCAGCAATTTGCTCTAACGATGGGGGAGATGGCAGTTGCAAGTCGGGAATGAGTCCTTCGATTCCAGGTCCAGCAATAAGATCTTTAAATACTTTCCCTGCAAGGCAAGGATCAGTCAACACCCCACTGAGTGCAGTGTTCGCTAAACCATATTGATCAAGGAATGCCAACGCTCCAGAAAGGAACGCATCTTCAGAGTTCGCTATGTTGAGGAATGACTGTTCTATTCCCTGAATTGTTGTGGTTATTCTTATTACTTCATCGAAGAATTGGTTGTCGCCTGGATCAAAATCACCCGCACCAAATTGACCTGCAAATTGCACAATACCATCTAATACATTCTGTGATTCTTGTATTGCATTAACTCCGAACTCTTGCTTTAAACTGTTAAAGCCATGAGAGAAGTTGTCTTTAAGAATGTCTTCTGGATTTGTGGAGAGAGTGGCAAGAGCAGAATTATATGCACTACCAATTCCTAAAATCCTACCAAGATCTGGTTGTTCATCCTGAAACCCACTCACCACACCACTGATTCGATTTGTTCTTTGTTCAAATTCGACGATAGAACCTTGAAACTCTTGTACCACATTTTGTAGATTACTGGCCCACGGTGCTTGTACAAAACCACCAGCCGTACCATCTGGATTCTCTGTAAAACTACCAATGCCTTGTAATCCACTCACCGCCTCACTTATCGTAGACTTCACTCCACCAGCTAAATCTGCAATTGGGTTACTCAGAGCATCCCCACGCAAAAAGGACTGGATGAAGTCGATCTGGGTGGGTTCTAGGAAGCCTTGTAGGATAGCGCAGTTGTTTAGGGGAAAGTCACCGTTTCCAATTTGACTTACTACCATTATATACCTTTCACATTAACAGAACCAGTCATAACTTTATGACCACATGAACACTCACCACCTACTAGGAGGATAGGTTTTCCCTCGGCTGTAATGGTGGAAGAAAAATCTTGATTGAACACACCGACAACGATACGGTTTCCGTGTCTATGTGGTGTCGTAATAGAACCTTGCACAGCAATAGGCATATTATTAACAAGAACAGAACTTCCTGCTGGAGAAATTGGAATGGTTGTTGGAGCGTTGGTGAGATCATTTACTCTTACTAATCCCTTCATCAATAACCTCCTCCGCTGCTGCTACTACTACTACTACTGCTTCCGCTACTACTTCTTCTTACTGGTGTTATTGTGACTGATGAAGTTTCACCGAAAGAACCACCATCAATAACATTGTCATCAATGTTCGTGATCTTTACAAACGAACTTGACTTGTCTGGTAGTTGACCAAATACGGTTTTGGTTACTTCATAGAGTTCACCGTTATAGACAACAGTTGTTCCTTTTCTATATGTAATCAGCTTGTTACTCGAATCTCTGACAGAGAACATCCCACCAGAGCTGGAAACAGCCGCACCGTTCATAGTGATATTCACACGCGGAACATAAGACTGACACCAGTAGTTCTTGTTCGCAGTTGCTTTCCATTGGGAACAGTAAGCATTATTCTGATTGAACAGTTTGCAATTACCACACTTCTGTCCATCTGGAACTGCTTGGTTTATAGAGTTCTGATATGCAGTGGGGAAGTTGCCAGGAATTCGCTTTCCGTTTTCGTAGGTATTACGTTGACTGTTGTTTGAATTGTCGTTTTCTAATCTTCTTTCTTCTGGAGGTTCGCCTGTGGTCTCGGTCTCAAGATCACTTAATGGATCGTATCCAATACTGAAGTTTGGATCTATTGGTACTGGAGTGCCTTGATCTCCGGCCATATATGGTTCTCGATAAGTTTCGTCGTAATACCGAAGCAATAAATCTCGGTGATAATAATGATCATACAAATCTTCTGTACGAGGATACCAATATGCAAAGTGACTTGCATAGTCTCCCCAATACTCAATTTCAAGTGCATTCAGTTGATATGCAAGCTCGTCTCCAGGCAGATCTGAGTCAAAGGGATCCGCACCCGCATACTCTGTATTATTCAGTAAATATGTGTTGTGAATTATAGGTACAACGGGCTTCACTTCACCATGCTCTTCAAATATGGAGTCACATGTATTTCTACTTCTCTGTACTCTTTCTCCATTAAGTATTCTACTAAGCGCAATAGGTTCCTCATATTCAAAATACGCATACTGATATAATGTAGGACTTAAAAAATCAAGAGCATCGAAGAGTGTTTTTCCTTGGTATTCTATAGTAGAGGCAAATACCTGCCTCCGACGAAACTGATCAACCGACCCACCCCGATATCTGGGATTTCGACCATCTCCGAATCTCCATAGTCCAAATTTTGCATTTGGCATAAATTCTCTAAGAATGTTTACTCTTCTTATCACACCTTCCACGAACGCTCTTAAATCTGACTGACTTGTTGTATTTAAGCCACCAAGATTTGCTGGAGATTCCCAATCAAGAAGAATCCACCCTGTGGTATTTTCATTAAGATATGTGTTTCTGACTGCGATAGGATCTTCACCAAATCGTTCTATC
>UEXM01003105.1_pt1 | contig 10981 bp, 24 predicted proteins | sample 1796661 | NCBI WGS metagenome assembly UEXM01 (sample SAMEA4772469, study PRJEB27181) | metagenome
CTAATATATGTTTCACGATATGTTCCACACACTCTGCTATTATATACTAATATACGTTTACATTCTGTTACATATCTTTACACTTGGTTACATATCTATGTTTGCATAACTCAGATAATCTGTAATACTTGTAATCAATAACAAAACATATTGAGGTTTATGTTATGTCAGTACTTAGAACCATCAAGTATAAGGTCAGTGATTACCTTACTAAAGGTGACGCTAAGACCGCATGTATACAGGCTTCTGCCATGTATAAGCGCAATGGTTATACCGTTGTGTGGATGTGGTCAGAGTTAAAGAAAGAATATTTATTACAGGCGAGGGCTTGAATCATGGGTGAATTTCTATTAGGGTTGGTGTTCTTCTCTGTTATTTGGTTGTGTGTTGTAGCCATAGCAGGTGATCAACTGCACTAAGCTTATAACTAATTGATATAAGTAATTACTTGCCTTTCCCGTATCTATTCACTAGAGTAGATACTATAAAGGTTAGTAAGGGACGGTTTAAGGCGTGAACCTTGCACACTTCACCCAGTATATCTGGACGGTGGCAAGTAGTAACAAGTTAGGCTTCACCCCTGAAAACTTGCTGTAATAGACGCGCTAGCCGTAGTCTATGCGGGCAATGTATGCCCAACGTTTACAATTTGTTTTAAATCTTGTGTTACCTTATGGTATCGCCGTGTATGAGGGATTAAACCCATACTTTGAGGCGAAATAACGGGTGATAATGGGCCGTGTACAGCTATTAAGCTGCTACTGGACACTAAGATAAGCAAGGCCGGACACTATTTGTGTACGCACCTACTTGTTAAGGAATGTCAGGACGGAATGACCAAACAAGTCTATATTTTTTGTACTTTGTACTTGAAATTTAGTTTATAGGTGCATAGGCACGGGCTGTATAGTTGCGGCTATTGTCTATGCTCTTATGAATTACAATTGAAAGGTAAATATCATGGATATTAAACAACAAAGTGCGGCTGAATGTGAACTAGCTATCAATGGCGTGCAAATTGCACACAATGCGCTAGGTAATGCTGAAACAAATGCGGCTATCAAGACCATACGTCACTGTATGGTACATGGTGGTGCTGAGTTTTGTGCAGTACTTAGTGAAAAGCTAGGTGATTATGGTTCTAAAGGTTCTAAGACTGCTTATAATAAGCTAGTCATGGACTTTTCTGGTGCCAGTACTAAAGATGGTACAGCCCAAATAGATAAAGCGCGTCAAGAAAAGGCGCGTCCTATCTTTGAAGCTGAACTACAAAAGGTTGAGATGCTAGGTCTAGTTGACTGGTATTACGACTATACTGGTAAAGAAAAGAACAAGCCTAAGAAAACCGAAGCAGAAAAGCAAGCCGCTGCCTTGAAGAAAGCTTATGCAGCTTTTGAAAAGATGGCGGCTGATACTAGTAATCCCGTTGCTCAAATGCGTGCGAAAGCCATGCTTGACTACGGAAAAGCTATTGCTGAACTAGCTGAAGGTAATCTTGACCAAGCTAAGCAACAATTAGCAAGTGATTTAGGTCACATTCAAACTAGCATTGCAAATCTAGTGCCAAGTTTGAAAGCCGCATCATAAAACCGCACTAAAATAGGGCAGGTCTCTCTTAACAGGGGGATACTGCCCTTTTTTTATGCCTGTTTTTTTATTTAAATCTCTTAAAACTAGTAGCCAATGGGCTATGCGAGGGTAAAATCATGTCACGTTACAACAATCCGAACAGTAAACGTAAGCAAAAGGCACGTAACAAAGCACGTGCTAAAGAAATGTGCACCTATCACATGACAACATACGATCATGGGGGCACTGATGCACCACTATGTGTAACACCGGATGAATTTGTACGTCTGGAGAATAAAGAACGGTTCATTGCGCATGAAGAGACAACGATTAAGCGCAAGCGTAGACATAAAGAACCTAAACAATTAACAGCAGCAGCATAGGGGTAGTGAATATGTTTAACTTCGACGTGTATGGGGAAGACTCATACTATATGAACTCATGTGCATTACATGGTGATGCAGGTGACACGTGGTATACCGTGTTCTTTTTTGCAGATGGTTCTGCGATAGCAGTGGTGTATCCAAATGTTTAACTTCACTGGATCTAGGACACAGCATAAGACTGTGTTTATATGGGATGATAACAGCAGGCTACTCTATGTAGTACACCTGCCTAGTGGATTCAGTTTAGAAGAGCACATCTGTATAGCAGAATAGTTTTAGGTAGGGCTTAACGTCCTGCCTGCTCTTGAGTGGGTGCACTACTGCCAATACAGTACAGGTGTACTTCACTCGTCCTTGTAGCCTCGCCTTGATCTGCGTCTAACATCTCGGGGCGGGGCTCTTTTATTCTTGGAGAATTATCATGAACGAGTTTGAATTGATGAACTACTATCACAAGTTCAATGTGGCACGTAATCAACAGCTTAGTTACAATGGATTCTTAGCTAGAGTGGGCATGGATGCAGACTACCGACGTAGAGTAGAGCAAGGGGTGATTGCATATCGTAGACCACACGTACAACAGCGTGTGTTAGAGAGTTCTTTACACTTTGGATAGTGTAAGGCGGGGGCTATGGCTCGTTAATAATGGTGTTGCCGCACCACCATAGCACACTGAATCGTAGAGGAATTTCTGGACAGGTTAAGCTAATTACTTTTCGTGGCTAGAAAATCTCGACGTGCAGGCACCACTACCCTTAGTACAACGGGGCCTTAAGCCTAGTTGTTACGGATGCAAAGAGACGGGTAGGTTATACCAGCTACATACTGTGGTGTCCGGTATGTATGAGGGTGGTAGTTGATTACACAGAGTCTAGTATTGCACTTGTGTGACTACCACCCTCAATCTAAATTCATATGGCTCGGCAGGTAGCCTTCACCTGTCACAACTAAAGGTAATCTATTATGAAACGTTATGTATCAGCGGCCCGAGCACGTACTCTCCGCCGTAAAGGGGTGGAAGTTAAGCGTGATAAAGGTGGTCAGTACTGGGATGGTAATCCTACAAAGGCTACTGCTCAGGCTGTACAACACAGCGACCCAGACAAACAGCCAGCACCTAACGCACTTCAGTTAGAGCTGCGCTCTTAACACTTAGCACCCTAGGTGTAGCTCGGAAGGTGACTTATTGGGAGAGCCTGTCCCTACTAGTTGACTGGTGGCACAGTCTTAACACACAACTTTTGCCTTACTAAATAACTTACTAACTACAGAGCTATAAGATAGCTGGGAGTCCACGCCTATACGATAGCAACTGTTCTTAATAAGTAAACGCGCAGGGGTATGGGCTTAGGTTCATGCCCCTTTTTATTATCCATTCATTGGAGAACTATCATATGTTCAAGACAATTATAATCGCAAGCTGGTTAATGCTAGGGCCTGACAACTCTGGTTGGGGTGGTGAAGGTGAGACTCGTGTCGACCTTGACTTTAAAGATAAGGCTACATGTGAGCAGGTAACAAGTGACATCGTCGCTGAAGCTACTGCTGGTGGTGGTCGTTTAATTAAGTTATCTGAATGCAAGCATTTCGATTAACAGTAAGGTTAGACTCATGCTCATTCAACGAGTGAGTATGGTTGTAACATACCAACAACCGAGAGGTAATGCCGATGACAGAACGAGTAGTAACACATCTTCCAAGCAACCGTACCTTCATCACTACAACTGATGGTGATACAACATATCATACATGGTTCCGTACTGATGGCTCGGTTGCCTCAATAATATCCGTCAATGATGAGGTGGTATATGACGATACTGACTAGAGGACCTAAGCCTGTGTACTATGTAATGGGTAAGCAGAGTAAGAACAACTCACACCCCGGAACATGGGTGATACTGCATGATACAGCTAAGTCTGATGATGCACTGGATGTACTAGAAGAGATGGCTAACGATGGGCTATGCTCTATGTACTACGATGAACTTGCTATACACATGTGCATGGGTACTGTCCCATTGCAAGGAGTTGGTCATGAGCCAGCCAAACTTTGAGAAGTACTGTCGTCAGCTTGAAGCTAACACACGACAGTGTACTCATAAGCTACTGACCACACGTGCTAACGCATTGCGTGAATGCATAGCTGATGGTGTAGTACAAGAGAGTACTGCTATCAAGACGTTGCATGACTATGCACTAGAGCTACGTGCTGTAGCTGATGAGTGGATAGAGCTGGATAAGCTGATGATGTACGAACTTAATGACTCTAGTGGTGGGTGTAAATACTCACGACAGAAGTGTCACTCACCTGAGATAGCACGTGAAAAGCGTGGTGACTTTGATGGTAAGCACTACCATTCTCACGATGCTACATATGAACGTCGTCATAATTCGGGTGGTTACAATGAACACCCTATACACCTAGAACCTAGGAGGTAGGTATGTCCTATCGTAAGAGTAATGATAACTGGAAGCAGTTGCTACTTAAGTTGGATGAGTTAGGTGAGAAGCCTTGGTTTATCCACACGTTTACCACAAACCTTACCAATGAGGCGCAGGATTTCTACCGATGTAGTCCTCGGACATCTGGTAAGACACCCGTAGTATTGTTCGATACTATAGGCTTCAGGTTCTGGGCATTACGTGACGACACTTGGGATAGATCTGAACGTATTTATTATAAGCTACTGAAGCTTAGCTAGGAGGTGATAGATCTCCCGACTGTGATGGGTTAGATCAGTACATGATAAGGCTGTAGCTATACACCCTGTCTATTTTCTTTTATTAATCAACGAGGTAACACTCATGTCTAAGAAACAACTAACTCCAGTACAAAAATTCCACAAGTCTAAGCAACGCGAAGCTACCGCAGCTGCTAAACTAGAGCGTGAGCAACGCTTAGCTAATTGGTATGCCCGCAATGGTGGTGCACCTAAGCCTAAGACTGCTGGGTTACATGATGAGTCGGGTCTTAAGACACGTCGCACATCTAACCGTAGCCGTAATATCTTGAAGCGTATGCGTTCCGTAGCAGCAGCACAGCGTGCTTATAAGAACCGTCATCATACAGAGGTACCGCCTACTAAGTATGATTACTTCGCAGCTCCGGGGTACAAGCACGCTATAGTGCAGAAGGTATAGGTCATGACTATACTAGACAGACACCCACCCACACTGGCTAGACTACATACAGTAGTAGTCAAGGCACGGTATGAAATCAACAGCGCTCGCTCTCGTCTTGAGAACCAGCGCATCGCACTGACTGGTGCACTCCAGTACATGGAGCCTAGTAGTAGTGAAGCATTGCGTTGTCATAAAGTAATCGCTCACCTTACTATGCTTCTCGAAGTATTTGATATGCCTGAAGAATGCTTAGCTGGATTCTTAGAGGCAGATTATATCTTCGTAACACCTGCTGATGAGGAGGAGGAATCATGAAGACATTAACTCTATTGATAGCAGCCATCCTACTGACTGGGTGTGTAACCCATGCTAAGTATGATGCTACTGCTGTTGTACCTGCTAACACATACACTGATGTGCTAGTGGATATGAATGTTGCATTCGAGATACGTTGTAGTTATACAGCTGTCTCTGTTATAGATACGTATGGGCAGATAGCAATGCTTAGTACCTTCTTAACTATGGATGAGCGTGTCCACCTTGAGCAGTTCTTAGGTGACTATGCCAAGGAGATATGTGAGACATGAACTTCATCTACTTCATCATTCTTTCCTTACTTATTGTACTTAATGTACAAGTAACACCAGCCCCATGGACTGAAGGTTGCTACAACCTGACTGTCAGTGGTACTTTAATCAACAACACCTGCTTTGATAGCAGCAGTGGGAGATAGGTATGACACACGTCGGAGCACTGAGAGGTGCAACACGTACAACAGTAACGATGTTAACACTAATGACTCTTATGGTCACCATCGCTAAAGGTATCCACCCAGTACCACCGTTCATATTCGGACTGTTCATCGGTATGTCTACAGCTGTACTGTGCCTCTATTCACATGCTAGTAATAAAGACAAGCTTAATGCCTTAGCTAAGGCAAAGGAGGAACAAAATGAAAGCTAAGCTATTTGCTATCGCATTGATAGCTGCGGTTTGCTATGCAACTATAGCAAGTGTCCGTGCTTATGGTGATGAGCCACAAGTCTTAACATCAGTAAGGGATGACTGTATTGATCTGAAGTCTAAGCTAATCATCGTGTATGATAAGCTAGATATCTTGGAGTCAGCGGGTGCACACATACCTGATGACATAGCTATGAAGGTGGTAGCGGGTAGTGTTATGTACACTACACACTGCGAACCTTTTACTGGACCACTCTTTCCTGAGGAGGAATAACATGGGACCTATATATGCATTCATGTTCCTATCTATATTGATAGGCGGGTCTGCCTTAGTAGCAGACAAAGCTAACGGTGCTGAGCTACCCGAAGTTGTCGAGGTGATACACACTGAAGAACAAGTGTACGTACCATCCGATGAGTTCAAGGAGTTTCTTCGGCACCCCGGCGTATCAACCCACACCATGCCGAAGACAATCTCTTGGAGAATTACTTGTTACTCAGATGGATCAACACGAGTGTCTTCGGCTAAAGGTTGGACGGCTGCCGACCGAGCACTTACACCTACAGGCTATGATATCTTACGAGCTACGGTTCTAGACATGGCATACCACACATGCAGTATGATATGGGAGGCACGTTATGAACACGATGCTAATCGAGAAGGCGAACGCACTTGGTATCTCTGATGCTGAGTACATGTCGGAAGACAAACTTAAACGTGAGGTGGAGTATGCATCACTTGATAAAGAAGGTCGTAGAGATATGGCAGGAAGACAAGCTCGCAGTGAGTTCGTCACTCGTACTCATCTGCCTGATCCTATGGTGGTACGGAGGGTAACAGCATGCCTATCCTCTTAACCCTAGTACTACTAGCTATCAGCCTATTAGTCATATCACTGCTACTGATTGACACAGCTCATCGGTACAAGAACACTAAGCTAGGTGGCATGTTCACCTTCGTCTTAGTGTGTGGTATGTTCCCTCTCATATGGATAGGGGGTGTGCTATGGCAGATAGTATTCAAGTAGTGTTACAACTAATAGCTACGTTCGCTTACGTAGCATACAGTCAACACATCATGGAAGTATGGAAGAGACCTCGGTCTATCACATATGGTGGCCGACCTATCCCAGAAACTAGCCGCAAAATTTTTGTAGTGTTAGTAGTGATAGGCTTTACATATGGATTGTATTGCGTATGGATCTAGTGTTACCCACTCAGTATCTTCTAACGAGGGTACTGACTAGGTATAACTACTACCGAGGAGGTAGACAATGTCAGATAGAAAGCAAGAGAATATGTTAGACTGGTCCAACATGTCTACCGCTTCGACTAAGGGTGGTATGTACGACCAGCTTGAACGTCTATACCTAGCCAATGAGTATCGTATAGGTACACTGGAAGCTAGGTTTGTCAACTGTATACACAGTAACGTATCTAATGGTGAGTTAATCAAGCTCATTGATAAGATAAGTACGGACAAAGAGAAGATCGAAGGCAATGATACTATCAGTTACCCTCTGTCTGACATACCGTACCAGTACTGGACGTATGAGATGTTGATCATACATGGGGAAGTCAAAGCAATCTATCATCAGAATGAAATGATAGAGACTATCCTTGAACAGAACAAACCCTCCCTGTTAGCGGATCATCCCGATCAACAGGAGTAGGTGCTACCTAGAGATAGGTGGTTGGCTCTCAGTCCTAGCTGCTGAGGTAACAAGAACGGTGACCAGCACCCTATCATCCCAAGGTAGAGCTGTTAACCTATCACAAATAGAGGAGACTAACTCATGAGCGAAGCAGAGATGTTGCACTACGGTACATTGTGTGCAGCAGTATGCAAAGGGATTCGCAATGACGATGAGGACTCAGTAAAATTGATAATGAAACAACTGACGGACGACGAACTAGTCAGGGTGTATGCCATGGTGACTAACCAACTCAGCCATGATGGTGACATAAAGAACCTTGAACCTAGTGTAGTCCGAGCTGTGCGGATGAGGCGTATGCTAATCCAGCGGTGGTATAAAGAGCTCAGTTCGTTCAGGTATCGTTGGAAGTTACTGAGTAAACAACCTGAAGGTTATCCTAAGTATCAAGCACAGATGGCATTGGTGGGTAGAGACCCGATGTCATATCACCAGTGGTGTGAGACTCAGGTATACTTTCAGGTTGGGATGAGATAACTCCCACCAACAGCTTCTTAAAGTACAGGGCATGAGGTCTACTCCATCCCATATATGTGGAGTATCGGGATTGTTACCCGACTAGAAAACTAAGGGGCACTCGTCAGTGCGTAGTATTAACTAGAGGTGCGTGCCTCTCAACAATAGGAAGAAGGTAATGGCTATGAAAAGAAAGCCGAAGGACAGTGACATAAGTGTGGACCTCACCTCAGGAGTGACTGCACCCATGCTTGCTGGCTATCAGCACACTCGATTGTCTGATGTAATCAAGGGTGCCCTTCGTAAACCCTCTCGATCACTCGAGAATCGTTGTAAACCTTTTGAAACAAGGAACAAAAAGCTCCAAGTTAAATGGAAGAAACGCAAGAAGATAGTGGATAGTGTGTCATCTAACCTAGCTAAGACAATCCCAGTGTTGGATCTAGATGATGGCCCTCAATCCATAGCCGATGATGCTGAACGCCACGCCCTGTGGTGGGACTTCAACGGTGATCGCAGTACCTTAATGAAGACGTTACCGATTAACATGCCTGCTAAGGAGAAGGCGGAGCGGTTGCGTAGTATACGTATGAGTCAAGAGAGTAAGGCCCGTATCAATAATGTGAAAGCATGTGGCATTACTCCGCGGAGTCACAAGAAGTTACCGAAGATTATATCACCTCACGTACCACACCATGCTAGCTCAGAGTTTGGTGAAGTCGTGGCTGATAATCCAGAGTACATGCAGGAGATGTACGAACGGTACCTTGTGAACCTGTCAATAGGCAAGCTCGCTTCATTAGACATGGAGTTATGCTTCACTCCAGAACGGACAGGTGTACCTGTTACTCATCATGATGTCAACCCCATTGACTATACTGATGTGAATGCAGAAGAAACCATCCGTAAATTAGAAGCACTCGTTGAAGAAGACAAACAGGATACTGTATCTCCTGTCACTGCTCTAGATAACTTCGACATTAGTTCAGCACTCCCCTCCGATACGGCTGTACCTACCTTGGTGCAACGTGAGACTCAGTATGAGCAGGAACAGTGGGGTATGAACTGGCCGATAGATCCGAACGTCACCTTCTCTATCGAGGAGTGGACACCGGATCATGAAGACATGTACAAGACTATGGTTGCATACCGTCGACAGTATCGTGGTACGCAAGCAGCTAAGTCTCTTGTTGCATGTAAGAGATCGGCAACCAAGCGACGAGAAGATGGCTTTGCTTATCAGCACTGGCTTATCAAACATCGATCGTCCTTGCATCTTCGTGAACGTGTGGAACTAAGTAAGTGGCGTGTTAACCCAGAGCATGATCTTAACTTAGGTATCACAGTACATCCTATGTACCACAATGGGATGGAACACTTCGCGAACCTACGAAACTACTATACTCCTCGACGTATAGCTATGTTTAGTATGGGTGAAGCAGATAGGAAGTGCTTCGGGCACTGGTATGAACTGACTGAACAGCTCATGATTGAGAAAGAGGAAGCGAGAGCGGATGCATCTCTTGATGGTGCAACTATCATTGAGCAGGCTGAGAAGGAGCAGCTTACCGAGAAGATCGTTGATGATGCAGTGCACAAATTGAATGGTGAAACCCAGTTGTCATTCAAGCAGTGGAACTACATGATCGCAAGTCAGTATGATAAGATGACAGTACAACCTAAGGTCACAACTGTAAGTGAGGACAGTCCGTCAGCTAATACTGCGGAGGTCGTGAGCCTTAAAGATGTACGTGAGAAGCGTGCTGCTAACATCAGTACATTCTTAAGTGGACTTGACTTTAATATCTCTGACCTCACACCAGAGCAGAAGTCAGTCGTACGAAATACTATCATCGAAGCTGTTGATAGAGCACTAGGAGCTTGATATGGATAAGTTAATAAGTATTGTATGCTTATCAATGATATTAATGTGTACTATTGCTGCCTCTGTAGTAGGCCTAGTATTAATCTACCACCTGCTACGAATCATAGGCTAACTGTCGGAGATGTATTGATCCGATCACACAGTACATGTGATGCGAAAGCTAATAGTCTTTAAAGAATAGCCTCTGTATAAGTTGACCCAAAGATGTTGATGCGAACCAGATCTTATGATGATGGATGGCAGAACATGACTGGCAAGTCCGATGGTGTTCACCTCATGCTATGTCTACGGCAGACGTTAAAGCTAAGACACTGACCCTATCCATACATGATAGGACGTGTATGATACAACCCCTGTCCTAGGAGATGACTGCCTAGTTAGACTGGATAAAAGAGGGGATAGCTCTAGAGGATGTGAAAAGGTGGAGCGGGGCATGTCACGTCGGCATGTATTGGACTCTAGGACTAGCAGTTAAGACGTAACAAGTTGGCTGGATCATGGCTTAAGGAAGAGTTTACTATAAGATCCCTGACAAACAAGCCCATAGCTTATAGGGCCAGTGACCTATCGTATTCATAGCGGCAGTTTGAAACCTGTGCAGCGACAAGATAGGTAAAGCATAGTGTATCCTTAAAGGCTGGATGTGGTGGTGGATACACCAGTTCCCTTCTTAGTATGTGTAAATAGTATGTAATGAATACTAACCCCGCTATAGCTAGATCAAGTGTCAATCATTGAGACATGCGAGTGCTGCGTGGTGCCTAATAGGTTACTAAGAAAGCTGAGAAAATTAAATGTGAGACAGCTGTTGATGTCTACCTATGTCAGGTAACTGGACAGGTAGGACAGATAGTGATGTTCATATATAGAGTACTCTATAAGAT
>UEXM01003106.1_pt1 | contig 10979 bp, 9 predicted proteins | sample 1796661 | NCBI WGS metagenome assembly UEXM01 (sample SAMEA4772469, study PRJEB27181) | metagenome
GTTTCGTTTATCTTCATGGTAATCAGATTGCAACTATCGATGAAGATAGCATGACAATCTATGATGGAGGTTGGCAGTCTAACACAACTAAGTCACGATTGAATGCACTATGTAACTACTTCTGTATGGATGGTGAGTGTGTATATCAGAAAAACTTTCAATGGTATGTTGATAAGTTTGTAGGAATGGCAGGACAAAGTAAAGTCTTCAATACCTATGATTTCCAAAACGGTTTCATCTTCGCCTGATCACTAACTAACACTTTTTAAAATGATGACTATCAATCAAATCGATCAACTCAAGAATGCTTATGCAGAGATGATTGTAGAGGGAATGGATATGAACTCTTTGATTACACTTGCTGTTGAAGCAATTGAACAGAATCTCAAAGATTATGACTTGAATGATATAAAAGAAGAGATTATTGATTGTTATGGAGAAGATGTTTTATCTGATATGTTATCCTCTTAAGTAACACCTGGGCTGCACAGTATTCAGCATAAGACCCAGTATTACAACGGTCCTGGTGATGACTTAAAACTCACCAATCACAAACCCCAACTAACACTTTCAAATGTCTAATTCTGATCTCCTTGCTGCTCTCGAATCTGCTGAGAATGGTAATGATATTCTTCTCATTCTGGAGGCAATTGAAGCACTCTACTGATTAGACAAGACTCAGAACAAACTCACTCTATCTAACTCTAACTCATGACTAAGCAAGCAATCATTAATGCACTTGATCTTTGTGAAAATGGTAATCAGATTCTTCAATTCTTAGAGGGTCTGACTGACTATCAGCAAGAGTCCTGAATAACACTAAGGGGGGTCAAAAACCCTCCTTTTCTGCTCATATACATAAAGATTATGCTTTTTTTAATATAAAAAAGGTTTTATTAATGTATATGCGTTGTTTATACTGTTCTCCACAAGTCTGTGGAAAAGTATCATTTATCTGTGTATAAAGGTGTATTTCTGTGGAAAAGTGTGTGATTTAATGTACTCAGGTCTTGTGATCTTAGCAAGCATTCTATCACGAACTCTCCGAAAATGTCAACGACCCGCTGATAAGTTTTACCAGGGATTGACAACTCAAAAATATCAGTGTTTCTTATAAATACTGATTGGCACGTTGACAATACTTCTCATTCATTCTATAATAACAAAGTATCACTCCCGGAGCAGATTCATGTCAGTCGCTATCAGTCAAGTACAGAAGCAGCGTTATAGAATCACCCTGGATTTAGAGGTGATGGAAGACTTCAACCCACACAACATTGATTGGGAAAACCTCTTTGAACTTGAGGGTAATGAGCAGGTGATTGACAGCTACGTGGAGGATCTGAGTAATCCCGTCAGTTGGTAATTATGGGTGCTATTTGACAGTCGTTCTCTCTGGGTATACTAAAGGGGGGTCGCGTAAAGTGTCCCTGTAGTGTAAGCATGACTCGAACCTCTATGACCACAACTTTCCAGACAAATCTCACTGATACAACATACAACGGTTGGACGAATTATGAGACCTGGAATGTATCACTGTGGATCGGTAATGATGAGGGACTATATGATATCGCCAGACTGTGTGAGACTTATAGCGATTTCGTAGATGCACTCGAAGGGTGTTCTTTCAATGACCTATCTACACCTGATGGAGTATCATTTAAGGATGCACAGTTAAACACAGTGGAACTCGATGAAATGATCGAAGAACTCTGATACTTAGTGAGGGGCAGTTGTTGACACTCTGCCCCGTATATGGTAGACTGGGAGTATCAGTGAAATGACAGTGTTTATGGGGGCGTTGTTGTTGCGTTGCGGGGGGCGTGATAAAAACGCTTAACTACCCTAACCTACAGAGGTGACAATTCGACTTAGATATATAAAACAAAAAAAAAATTCCCGTGGCCAAAAAAATTCCCGGAGGTAAAAAACCAATGGAAAAGGTTTATCACATCTATGCAAAGGAAGAGTGTTTATACAACAATCTAACTGAGCAACAATTTAATAATACATGGAACGCCCTCAATGGTATGGTTGGTCTAATGAAGACTGATTATGAACTTGAGGATTTGTCATATGAGGAGTTAGTAAAAACCCCCATGAGTGGACACGAACATTCATACTGAAAGTAGAGGACTATAAGTCCGATATTGACAATATACATAATAAACGTTATAATTGATCTTGAAGGTTAATTCATCTTATGGCTAAAGGATTTACAGTTAAAGCAAATGCCCCCAAGAAGAAAGAAGCAGAGTGGGACATTGCAGCAATCAAAGAACGCATGAGAGGTAAGACAATTGTATTCTGTCTTCCTGGACGTGGGTGTTCATATACATTTCTGAAGAACTTTGTTCAACTCTGCTTTGATATGGTACAGAGTGGTTTGAGTATTCAGATCAGTCAAGATTACTCATCAATGGTTAATTTTGCACGTTGTAAGGTACTGGGTGCAAATGTTCTCCGTGGTCCTAAGCAAACTCCTTGGGATGGTCGTCTTGAGTATGACTATCAGTTATGGATTGATAGTGACATTGTTTTCAACACAGAGAAGTTTTGGCAACTATGTGATATGTCAATTCCTGCAGAAGGAGAAGAGAAAGAGATTGTTGCAGGATGGTATGCTACTGAGGATGGACACACAACCTCTGTCGCACATTGGTTAGAGGAAGATGATTTCCGTAAGAATGGCGGAGTCATGAATCATGAGAATGTAGAATCCATTAGTAAGCGTCGTAAGCCTTTCACCGTGGATTATACAGGTTTTGGATGGGTACTCATTAAGAAGGGTGTCTTTGAGAATCTGGAATACCCTTGGTTTGCTCCTAAGATGCAAGTCTTTGAGAGTGGAAGTGTTCAGGACATGTGTGGTGAGGATGTCTCATTCTGTCTTGATGCAAAGGAAGCAGGTTATGAAATCTGGTGCGATCCTCGTATCAGAGTTGGTCACGAAAAAACTCGCGTTATTTGAGGTACTGAACTATGATGATGAAAGGTGGCACTTATATCAAGGGTAAGCCGAAGAAAACTCGGCAAGGGAACTCACAGTATACTCTGTTATCCGCGACTTCTCGTAATAAAGGGAAGAAGAGATATCGTGGGCAGGGTAAATAAGTAAAGCAATGTTAACTTATCATGGCAGCACTTATTTGCAACCTCCCCTCGGTAGAGGTTTGGGTACGTAAAGAATATCTTACGGACCATCAAAGCGGTCATGGTGAATTTGTCAAAGGCGTCTGGGTATCGGCAAAGTCGATTCCTGGGCGCACTTTTTATTTTGAGACATACTTACCAGAGTATGCCGCAATGTATGACAAGTTACCCATCAGCGCATTTGTCTCAGCACCAGAGACACCAGAACCTGATATGAACTTACCTAATCTACAGTTTTGGAACTGTATGGACTATGGAGTGGTCTCTGTAACAAAGCAATTCATTGGTTCTATGGACTATGAACTATATACAAGAGACTATGGGATTCAAAAAGGAACATATATTTGTACTTTAGACAATTATCATCAGGATCCTGAGGTAGTTGACTATGCAACAAGCGAAAATCCAGCTGAGCACAAGTCTCATAACCTCATTGAACTGGAAAATGGACAGTATGCACTCTATCCAAACAATAGAATGCGTATCTATGATAATAGTCTAACTCCTGTTGAACCAAAGATGCCTGATTTTAAGGTTTCGACTCAATATTATCAAGTTGAAAACGGTTTTGAACGTCTTGGTATGGGTCGTGAGGACGAATATTTTTGGAAAACAGCAAAAGAACGCGAAAATTCACCCGAAAAAGAGGAAAATGACTCCAAATAACGATTTTTTAGAAAATTTGGCAAATGATCAGCATCAAAAAATGCTAAGAGAGATCTCTAACGATAAGATTACACCAAAGAAGACCGATAAAATCAAAGAGAGTGAACTCTTTGATCCAGAGGGTGATCCAGAACCACTTTTTGGTTGATAAATAAGTAATAATTGCCGTATTGTTGTGCCTTTAGAGAGGGTAAGTCAAGGTTTTAGGGACGTTAGTATGTCCTTTAAGTCCAATCCACTAACTAATGACTTAATTGCACTCAAAAATGAGAATGCAATTGCTCGTTCAGTTAAAAATATTATATTTACCCTTCCTGGAGAAAAGTTTTTTGATGAGAGATTCGGTTCAAGAATCTCTAAACTATTATTTGATAATATGGATGATCTAACAGCATCATCTATTAAAGATGAAATAGAAAGATCAATCAGAAACAATGAGCCAAGAGTAAGATTGAGATCTGTTAAAACTCTTCCTAATTTTGAAAGGAATGAGTTTGATGTATCAATCACATATGACATCATTGGTGCAGATGTACCTGCACAGCAATTAGAATTCGTGTTGCAACCCACAAGGTAAAATGCCATTAGTCAATTTCTCTAACCTGGACTTTGAACAGGTTAAAACATCACTAAAAGAGTATCTAAGGTCAAACTCTAACTTTACTGACTATGATTTTGAAGGGTCTAACCTTTCAACGATCGTTGATGTTTTGGCATACAACACTTATATCACCTCATACAACGCAAATATGGTTGCGAATGAGGTTTTTATTGATAGTGCGACTTTGAGAGAAAATATTGTTGCACTTGCTCGAAATATTGGATATATCCCCCGATCAAGAAAGTCTGCATCAGCAAGAATTAGTTTCTTTGTTGATACAACTTCAATTACACCCACTCCATCAACAATTACATTAAAAAAAGGAGTTGTCGCATCAACTGCTGGAGCATTTTCTAATCAATCTTATATATTTTCAATTTTAGATGATACTACAGTTCCAGTTTTTGATGGAATTGCATCTTTTAACGATATTCAAATTCATGAGGGTGTTCTCTTAGAGTCCAACTTTGCATATTCCTCTACAAATCTCAATCAAAAGTTTATTTTACCAAATGCCGGTATTGATACTAAGTTAATTAGCGTTTCAGTTAAAAATAATGAATTTTCAACTGCTGCAGCTAAATATAGTTTACAAGATAGTCTGTTTGAAATTAACTCTGACTCAAAAGTCTATTATATTCAGGAAATTGAGGACGAGAGGTACGAACTCATCTTTGGAGATGGAGTTTTTGGAAAAGCACTTGAAGAAGGTAATTATATAACTGCAAATTATATTGTTAGTAATGGCGATTCTGCAAATGGCATCGGTCAGTTTAATTTCTCAGGTAAACTGGCCTATACAAGAAACAGTGTTGAGTATAACGTCTTTTCTGGGGTGTCTCTGATAACCCCTGAGACGATCTCAGCAGGTGGAGAGAACATTGAGACTATAGAGTCAATTAAGAAGTTTGCTCCAAGAATTTATGCCACTCAAAACAGAGCATTGACTGCAAATGACTACGAAACGTTAATTCCATCAAAAATTTACCCAGAAACAGAATCTATCTCTGTATTTGGCGGTGAGGAACTAATTCCACCTCAATACGGAAAAGTCTTTATTAGCATTAAACCCAGATTTGGAGATTATCTACCAAATTTAATTAAAGAAAATATTAAACTCAAACTTAAGAAGTATTCTGTTGCGGGTATTGTACCAGAAATACTTGATCTTAAGTATCTTTACATTGAGAGTACTACAAAAATCTATTACAACACAAATTTAACACCCTCTACAGAATTTGTATCGACCATAGTACAGAATAATGTTGCAAAGTACTCCGAATCAACTGAGTTAAATAAGTATGGGGCAAGATTCAAATACAGTAAATTCTTGAAGGTAATTGACGATAGTCACGAATCAATCACATCTAATATTACAACTATTCAGATGCGACGTGACTTGAGAGTAACCACAAGTGCCTTGGTTGAATATGCCATTGGTTTTGGTAATGCTTTTTATATCAAACGGATGAGTGGATTTAATATTAAAACATCCGCTTTTAGAATTGAAGGTATTAACACTGATGTTTACATTTCAGATCTTCCAAACACTGATAGAGAAACTGGAGAATTATTCTTATTCACTGTTCCATCCATAAATTCAACAAATCCCACTATTGTTAGAAGAAATGTTGGAACAATTGATTATAAGAGAGGCATATTAACCTTGAATCCGATTAATGTTTTATCGGGTAAAATAAAGGATGGTCAAACAATTATAGAAATATCTGGATGCCCTATTTCTAATGATGTAGTTGGATTGCAAGATCTTTACTTACAATTAGATATTTCAGATAGCATTTTTGAAACAGTTGTAGATGAAATCTCATCCGGTTTAGATCCATCAGCATCAAATTATATTGTATCTTCAAGTTATGCAAATGGAGTTTTAGTGAGATCTGGTGGAAGAGGTAGTGTTCCCGTAGCAGCTGCTGCGACCACTACAACTACTCCTACAGGTAGAACTACACCGATTGCAACTGTTGCTGATGGGGCATCAACATCTACAACATCAACGTCAACATCTACTCCATCATCTGGCGGAAGCTCAGGTGGCGGTTCATACGGTTACTAATAGTATCATAAAATGGCAGAAAAAAGAGTTCAGTTTAATAACATCGTACAGAACCAACTCCCCTCTTATGTAAGAGAGGAGTTTCCTCTTATTTCTGAATTTTTAAAACAATATTATCAAGCACAAGAATTTCAAGGTGCTCCTATTGATTTAATTCAGAATATTGATCGTTACATTAAACTTGATGAGACAACCAATCTTGTAGATTCTGCTACTTTGTTGTCAGATTTAGACTTCATCGACACAACTGTAAAAGTTGATCTTGGAATTAATCCTACGGGAACCAAAGGATTTCCAGAGTCATATGGTTTGATTCAAATCGATGATGAAATTATTACATATACATCAAAAACAAATTCTCAGTTTGAAGGATGCATTAGAGGATTTGTTGGAATTACTTCATATAGAGCAGATATAAATCCCGAAAATTTAGTTTTCGGAACTTCAACCGCAAATGATCACAAGAGCGGTTCTAAGATTAAAAATTTAAGCAATCTTTTCTTAAAAGAATTTTTAACAAAAACCAAAAAGCAGTTTCTCCCTCTCTTAGACGAAAGACCACTTTCGAGTGAGTTAAATCAAAACCTCTTTATTAAGCAATCAAAAGATTTTTATCTGAGTAGAGGAACTGATAGATCTTTTGAAATTTTATTTCAAGCATTATACAACGAACCAGTAACGGTTGTAAAACCAAGAGATTTTCTTTTTACACCATCCAACTCAGATTATAGAGTTACTAACGACTTAGTTGTTGAAGCCGTAACTGGTGATCCGTTGGATCTTGATCAAGCAACTCTCAATCAAGAACCATATCCTTTTGCAAATATTGTAAAAGCATACGCTCCAATAACTGAGGTTGAAAAACTTCAAGTTGGAACTGCAAAAAGTTTTTATAAGTTAAGTCTTGATGGAGGATATGATAGAGACGTTGAAGTTGAAGGTGCTATTCGTGGATTTTTTAATATTCATCCAAAAACAAAATTGATTGGGCAAGTTGGATCTGGCGAAACCATTCTCAGCGTTGACTCCACTGTTGGATTTGGTACTACAGGTGAACTGGCAGTTGTATACAGTGATACGACTTCTGGAGTTGTTTCATATACATCTAAGACCTTAACAGAGTTCTTTGGATGTAGTAATATAACGGGAACTATCTCTGATGGAGAAGACGTTGGTATTAATACATTTGCTTATGGAAGATCTTTCCGAGATCAAAATGAAATTATTACCGTAAGAATTAACTCTGTTCTCACTAATTTAGAATTTCCAGATAATACAACTAATTTCCGTGATGGGGATACTGCAAGAATTAGAACATTAGGTAGAGATAAGAATGAATCCATATTCCAAAATTGGTTTTATAATTATGCGTCATCACATAAAGTAAAATCAATAAAATTAGTAGATGCTTCTGATAATAGTTACAATCTTAAGTTAAATCAATCACATTTTTTCCACCCCAATGATACCGTTGAAATTGTTGATGCTACTGGAACTTCAAAAACGGCATCAATATATGCAATTCTTTCCAATACTGAAATCTCTATAAAAGGATCTGGAGCACTCAATTCAAACAGATCATACACGATACATAGAAATATTTTAAAAGGAAATGCTCAGGAGTTTCCTTCATCACAACTATATCAATCAAACGTACAAGGTGTTTATGATAATGCAGATAATTTCCTTGTTGCATCATCTTCTATTCCCTCATATTTTACGGCTGCTCTAAATGCAACTGATAAAAAGATTACTTTCTCTGGAACTTTCCTTGGAGATGAGCTTAAAATAACTCCTCTTGGTAAACATAATTTTTTCTCAGGTGATTCGGTGTATTATGCTGCCGAATTAATAACTGAGTCATATGTTGACGATAGTGGAAATCCTCAAACAAGAATTGTAAGAGGAACTTCTCTTGGTGCAAATTTTCCTGATGGATTATATTATGTTAAGAGAATAAGTGACACTACGCTAAAACTTGCCAAGAGTAAAAGTGATGTATATAACAATAATTTTATATCGGTTGAAAGTTCAACCACAGTAACTAATAATACTTTACAACCATTTATTTTTAGAGATAAAACTCTTCAATCTCAAAAGTTAATTAGAGAGATTCCTAAAAATGCACAGCATACTGGCAAACTAACTCCTACCGAACCGGGATTTACTGGAGTATTAGTTAATGGTGTTGAGATTCTTAACTATAAGTCTCCTGACGTTGTTTATTATGGTCAGATAGATGAAGTAGAAGTTCTTGGCCAAGGATCTGACTATGATGTTATTGATCCCCCATTCCTTTTCGTTAGCGATACTGTTGGAACTGGTGCAACTGGAGATGTTGCTGTATCTGGAGTATTGGAATCTATCAGAGTTCTTGATCCTGGATTTGATTATGTCTCAAAACCATCCATAACAATTATGGGTGGTAATGGTAGCGGAGCATCTGCAATTCCCAATATGAAACTGATCGACTATTCAGTTTCATTCTTCTCAGAATCTGCATCTAATAGAATTGCTCTTGGTTCTACACAATCGACTATTGGATTCTCTACTTATCATAAACTGAGAAATGGTGAACAGATAATCTATAGAACAAATGGTCAGCAAGCAATTGGTGGTCTTACCACAGATGCTAAGTATCATGTTTCTGTTCAAGACAATCAGACCGTAAAACTTCACGAGAATTTAAATGATGTTCTTGCAGGAATTAACACTGTAGAATTTACTTCTTTTGGAAATGGATCTCATCAACTTCAAACTGTTAATAAAAAATCTATAGTTGAGTCTGTCTTTGTCCTCAATAGTGGATCTGGATACGAAAATAAAAAGAGATCATCAGGAATTTCTGGAATTAGTACATATCAAGATTCTATTGGCATAAAAAATCATGATTTCAAGTCTGGAGAAAAAGTAAAGTATACTGCAGGAACTTCTGCAATCAGTGGGTTGTCTGATGGAAAAGAATATTATGTTATTAGTGTTGATAAGGATAACTTTAGATTAGCAGAAGTAGGACTCACTACATCGACAAGAACTTTCTTCTATGATACCAACCAGTTTATTAATCTAACTTCTACTGGTGCTGGGACACACTCATTTAATTATCCTGAGATTTCAGTTTCTATCTCTGGACAAATTGGAATATCTTCTATTGGTTCTGAAACGTTCCAGGCAGAAATTCAACCAATCTTTAGAGGACAAATAACATCTGTTAACCTTTCCAACAATGGCGTTGGGTATGGATCATCTGAAGTCCTTAATCTTGATAGACCACCCGAAGTAACTGTCGTTTCTGGAAGAGAAGCACAGTTATTACCAATAATTAATGATGGTCGTCTTCAAGAAGTGTTGGTATTAAATTCTGGTAAGAAGTATAATTCTCCACCAGATCTATCAATTACAGGAGATGGTGTTGGTGCTGTCATAACTCCCGTAATGACTGATGGAGAAATAACTTCTGTTAAAGTTCTTGAATCTGGAATTGGATACGACCAAAACACAACTGATATTAATGCTATTTCACCAGGAAGAGGTGCGACTTTAAGGGCAAAACTTCAAAATTGGAGAGTCAACTTATTCCAGAAAAATCTCTTTAATTTTAAAGATGATGACGGCATCATCATAAATGGAACAAATGAAGATTATGGACTACAATATGTTCATGTTTATGCTCCCAGAAAATTTAGGCAGTTAATTTATTCTGTATCTTCAGATGGAAAAATTTTATATGGAGATTCTGATCTTAAGATTGATGTAAACACCAAACAAGAAAAAGTTTCAACTCAGCACTCTCCAATAATTGGGTGGGCATATGATGGACATCCAATTTATGGTCCATATGGTTATTCCAAACGTTCTGGTGGATCTGTTGTCCCCATGGAGAGTGGATACATTGAAGATGCAACTAAACTACAAAGACCTCCTCTGACAACGTGGCCATCTGGATTCTTTATTGAAGACTTCACTTACAAAAATAAGGAAGGGGATAGTATTCTTGATGAAAATAACGGAAGACATTGTGTAACTCCAGATTTTCCAAATGGAACTTATGCATACTTTGCAACAATTGCAACTGATGAGGCAGATACTCAATCACCATTTACTGGATTTAGAAGACCAAAATTCCCATATCTGGTGGGAGATAATTTTCATGCAAAACCAAATAAGTTTAACTTCTCAAAATTATCAAATCAAGACGAGTTTGATATTAATAACACAAACTATATCAAAAATACTTTACCGTTCAATTACATTGATGCAAATGAAACAAGATACAAGTATATTTCTCTGCCAAATGATTTAAATCAGGAAGTTGAAGTTAGTAATGCTTTAAAAGGATCTATTAATTCTGTTGGAATTATTACTGGGGGAGACAATTATAAGGTTAATGACCCAGTTGTATTTAATGATGCAAATACAGGTGGTGGAGGCGTTTCTGCAAGGGTCTCACGCATCTTAGGAAGACCTGTTGAAAGTGTAAGTGTT
>UEXM01000368.1_pt4 | contig 10972 bp, 14 predicted proteins | sample 1796661 | NCBI WGS metagenome assembly UEXM01 (sample SAMEA4772469, study PRJEB27181) | metagenome
CTAGGGCAGTGGCTACAACGTTTCGGGCTTCCTCATCAGTGTACCCTGTTGCTCCACTTACCGCAGTCTGTACAAACTGAGTGGTTGCTAGTTGAGTAGTATTCGTACCGTTGCCTGCAGTCGGTGCAGTCGGTGTACCAGAGAAATCGGGATCTGCTAATCGAGCGAGGAGAGTAGTATCAGTCAACTGAGTAGACGCGAGTGAGACTGTAGCATCAATTACGTTGCCTGCATCATCATTAGAGAATGAGATACCTGTATGTGAACCTCCTGCTAGGGCAGTGGCTACAACGTTTCGGGCTTCCTCATCAGTGTACCCTGTTGCTCCACTTACCGCAGTCTGTACAAACTGAGTGGTTGCTAGTTGAGTAGTATTCGTACCGTTGCCTGCAGTCGGTGCTTCCGGTACACCCGAAAAAGTGGGACTTGCTAATCGAGCGAGGAGAGCAGAGTCTGTCAAATCGGTCGAGGCGACGACACTTTCTGTACTATCAATCAAATCAAAGTCTGCAGAAACAATCGGAGTGCTTGCATCTCGACTAAAAACGATATGATCCCCAACACCCATTGTAATTCCTGCAAGTGTGCCCCCTGTACCAACCTTATAGAAATCACCTTGAAGGGCACCCGAAATATCGGGTGTTCCTGCAGTCGCGTTGTATGCTCCTTTGTATTCGAGGGCACCTATCGCATTCTGAACAAGTTGTTTTGGGTTAACGGCTATATTTTCTAGAGTGCCTGCACTTGCTTCTGCATCTGTCGCAACACGTATGACACCTTCTCGTGCCTCCGTGGCTTTATCTCCTGTTAGAATCGCCATTAGAAACTCCTACGGATAAAGGTGATGCATATTTTAGGATCGGCACCTGCTCCAAGTCCTACAAAGGACACCTTTACGGCTTCTGCAAGGAATCCGTTCTGTAGGAGGACTGCACTTGTTTGTGCAACACCTGCCTCATAATCCACATAGTCAAACCCAGATACAGGTCTGAACTGTACAGTGTATGTACCTCCATCCAACCCTGTAGCACTAACTTGAATATGGTTCATTGTGTCTGCAGGACTGAATCCAATAACAGACTTATCAACGATGATGGCATCACCATTCGCAGATTCGATGATATAAGAGCGTTTATCCATGATTTCTCTCCTAAGTTTTTGTCTCAGATTATAGCATAATAGCATATAAACAAAAACCCCACACTTTAAAAAAGTATGAGGTTTAAGTCGCAGAAAAAAGGAGTGATTTATTTTATATGTTTGTTTTTAGCGGATAGCTTCGTTTAAATCGTTTGCGTCTTGGTTAGCGGTACTAAAGTTCAACAGTGTGAAATCTGTACCTCGTTTTGTCTTTACAACTTTTGCATGGATCACAGTCTTTAAACCCGCCAAAGCCGATTTGCCTGTTTTTTTATCTGGAGTTAACGCTTTGCCGATCATATCGGTGGTTAAACCCTCGTCGCTAATTCCAAGAACTGCACAAAGCATGGCTCGTACATTCTTAGCAGTTGTTTCCATATCTTGCATCAAAAGCCAACTACGTTGACTGCCTTTGGGATGTGCATCTTTATCATCAGAGTCTAGAACTGTACATTCAAGTACAACAAACTCACGTCCTTTTCGATTCTCTCCTTCTTTAAAATCGTCAATGCGAACAAAATATTGTCCTGCACTAAAATACTCACTTTGTCGTCGTGCCGTTGCGTCGGCAATTTGATCAATAAAACTCATTGTTTGTTCCTTTCAAACTCGTTTCTTTCTGCGGAAATATAGTTTTATAGGAACTTGAATTCAAGGTCAAGTAGTTTCTTCAAAAAAGTTATAACAAAAGTTGACGACCTTATCCATATGGTCTTTATCGTAGACCGTTGTTGTATCGTATTTCACTTTCATTAACGAGGCTTTAGTGTGGAACTTACCATGCTCTTCTTCTAATTCAATGAATAAAGATGCGAGTTCTTTCTTACCGATATCCAGAACATACATGTAGTCTTTTTGGACGAAAGATGCAGATTTACCATTCTTGTTAATCCGAGCCATCTTCATGGCCATTGCCTTCTCTTTGAGAGAGCAAGTGCTAAGGTCAATCTTCAAGATGTTTTCTGCAATGTGAAAGACATCACCGTTAATGTCATCATCCTTCCAATACTCAAATTGCTCAAGGGGGGCTTGTGTGCACACTTGCGGAGGGCACAAGATTTCTTGTACTCTCTTTAAGATTTCAGAGTCTGGAATAAGGACTTCAAACGAGGCAGTTAGTTCTTTTAGACCTTCAATGTACATTTGCTCAATCATACGACCTCCTCAAACAATTTGATTAATAACTTCTTTTGAGCAGACAAAATATCTTTCCCAAATGTTGCATGTACACTTTTGATACGAATAGCCGACTCGTTATCTAGTTTTGACATGAAACTAGGGTCTGCCACCCACTTAATGCATTGTTCAAAAGTGACTGCCTTCTTTTGTACAGTTTCAACAACGGGAGGCTGTTTCTTAGGAACAACTTTTTTTTCTTCTTTAGGTCGCCAAAAGATCCCTTTTCGAGTTCGGAATTTCTCCCATCCAAGTCGTCCCATTTGAGTTGCGAAACTGTTGTTCCCTATTTTGTAGTTAGGTAGTCGTTCGCTTAGTTTGTCAATAATACTTCTATACTTAACTTGAGGTTCCTCTTTCCATTCCATTTCCTCCTGCAGAATGAAACGAAGTTCCTCTTGCAGCAAGTCGGGTTTGGTGAACTTAAAGTTATGCTCTTTCTGCATATTTTGCTCTTCAAGTGTAAGATTCCACTGTTCTACTTTCATGCCTTCGTACAAACGAGTTTCTTGACCAGTAGCTACTTGACCATCAACGGCACGTAATTTAGCTTCTGCATACAATTGTTGGATGTTATCCCGTAGCCATTGTATATCCATCAAGCCATGACTCGTAAGCAAATCATCGAAGCAATTTACAACGAGGAATCTTCTGTTACCTGTAGGGTCTGAAAGAAATAGATGGTCATTACTATTCGTAATAAAATAAGTAGCCCGAACCTCTTCTGTCTGATTCATAGCATAGGCTTCACGTCCACGCATCTTACGTTGTGTAAGAAAAGCCTTGATGGATTGGTGTGTACTACTCTTACTTAACGAGATTGCTTCGGGAAGTTCAACACAAAAACATCCACGCAAGGCTTGCATCTGATCCCCTTTGTGAGCATTCATTCCCATATCAATCCCAGAATCATGGAAGTAATCATCCCCTATGAAGTCCGTTAAGCCGATCACAGACGCAAAGGTACTTTTCCCTATACCTTGTTGACCTGCGATCAATAAAGTGTGTTGTACGTCGCAATATGTCGACTGAATATAGATCATACGAGTAATACCTAGTATCATTGCCCGACCATATGCCGAATAAAGAGTATAATTCTCGTGCTCTTCTCCTAGGTTTAAAACTTTAGGGAGCCAACTATCAACTCTTCCTGTTTGATCCCAGTCTTTACTCTCGATGAACTCCGCAACAGGATCGAAGCTTAAGTCTTCCTCAGTCTTCACGACCATACTTAAGGCTTTTTTGATCATTTTGTCATCTACAGTATTAATCCCGTACGGAGTGTTCAGAATCATTTCGAGAACCATAAAATGGTCATCCGTGATTTTGAACCATTCTTGAGATCTTGCTTTACGCATTTCGCTAATGATTCCACCATACGCTTCAAGGTGAATATCACGATGGACATAAATCTGCTTTAGGCGAGAGTTAAACTTGAGTTTACCGATTACACGCTTATCTGACTTAAAGATCTTCTGTAAATTAGTAAGATTCTTAAGGACTCGTCCAAACTTATCGTACGATAATTCGAGAGAGATACCAGAGAACCACCAATAAGCTTTAGAGCCATCTTCTGACCAGTGGCCTGCATCTTCATTGGCAGTGTCATGGTCAAACTGGTTGGGAGCGTTGCACCAAAAAGTAATTCCTCCCTTCTCTTCATTTCTGTACGCAACAAACTTTAAAGAGCCTGTTCCTCCCGATGCTTCCACAAGTCGGCATTGCACCTTACCCTGTAGTTTCTTTGCACTATCTGGTTGATGCTCCAACACTTCATCAAAACGATCATAAAAATCACCTACTGTCGCAGTGATCTCTTCTCCATCGTATTGAAATTGAACTTGCTCTTCATGCTCAACCTTTTTAGGTTTGAGTTTTTTAGGTCTTCCTCTTCCTTTAGCCTTTGCTACTTTTTCAACGATAGGAGAAGGGATCTCTTTTATATCTGCGAAACGTAGACGAGTATCCGAAGTTAACCCATCAAACATGAAGACACACTTCTTTGGTCGGCTTTTGGCCTTCGAGTGTACACTGTTCACTTCACGACATAAACGTGTGCCTATGTCCTTACAAGCAGTATCAAAGACATCGTACCCTGCATCAGACTTCACATACTTAAAGAAAGATTCTAGTGCTCTCTTAAAGTCTTTACGATTACCTCCCTTAAACCCTTCTTCATCATGGAGCCAATAGTGAACGTGGACTCCGTGTCCAGAATACATGATCTTATTTGGACTACCGAATATTGGGATGAGGTATCTCTCAATAAGGGGGATTGCTGTACCCTCAATTAAAGTAAACATCTCCTCAAAATCAAGATGGCTTAACCGATTTTCGACAACCAGTTTTCTGCCTTTTCTGGTTTGTGGAGCCTCGCTAACTTTGATCTCTTCTTTCTTATTAAAAAAAGACCCTCCCATCGCATATGCTTTTTTTACGAAGTCGTCATCCTCCATGAGGATATCTTTTAAGTCTAAATCAAAAAAGAGGCTTGCAACCTTGATTAGAGTCGCTTGATCTCTTTTTTCTTTTTGGAAGATCCCTGTAGCAACATAATCGTTCAGTGTTTGACCATCTTGGTCTATACATTTTGAACGATGACTTTCCTTTAGGTAATACCCGTCAAGATCTTTAGGTAGTGGAGGAAGCACACTTTGCTCTTTGTTCCAGTAGACATTAGCCATCTTGTTGTGCCTTCTTTCGATTTGCGATGGTTTGGTAAGACACCCCGTATTGTTTAGCAAGGGCACGTAACGATCCTTCACCTAATTCTTCGGGTAAGTCAATGACAGGTAGTCCCTGTTTTCGGATCGTACATCCTGCTTTAATTACTCTATTTCGGATTGCAGTATAACTGATTTCGTACTTATTGCTTAATTCTGTAAGTGTTTTACCACTCTCATACTCTCTTTTTAACTTCACTAAATTGATCTTTTTTACTTGCTTAGGCATTATTTCCCCCAGTTTGTTTGATAGGCTTGGTGATAAAGACGTGGATTCTTGAAAGGGTTGTATCCCATTTGCTCCCGAAGGTTGACTCCGATAGTACGAGCACGAGCATCCAATTGTTTTAGTGTAAGTGTCTCTTCTCTCAAATCTTGCAGGAGTTCAAAAGCCCCTTGCATGATCAAGTTTAACGTAGGAAGAGAGAAGATAGAGAGCACGTTATTCTCTGCGACAGAAAGACGATCATGTAATTCTAACCACGTTAGGCCACATACTGCATGAATCATAATACTCAACAGGTTATGTGATTCACACATGGCAGTCTCCATACCGAAGCCAAGTTCCATGATTTGGAGAGGAAGTGCACTATTCTTGATGAGAAGCACTGAGTATGTACCTGAGACTCGTGTACCGTTTTTTCCTGCTTTTAATTCTGTATCGCAGTGGGATTTCCAATCAGAGATCTCCATCTTCTGGGGGATCCCTTCTCGATAATCATAATCATCATTTAAGAAGTCCATAATGTTCTCGCTTTCTTTTTTTCCGCTTGAGATTTTACATCTAATTTTACAAAGGTCAAGTGTAATACACTCATAGACATAAAAGTTAGGATGTGCTACATTTGGTACGAAAGGAGAATCATATGGAGATAAAAATACATGAGATTCTATTAATACTAAAGGTAGCAAAAGAACTTTTAAGAAGTAGTCCCGAAGTTTCAGAGAAACTAGAAATCCTTCTGTCTAAAGAGGTATACACTCTCTACAAGGATAGTTGTTTGACAGTCAATCAATTATCCACTTCTCTAAACATAACACCCGAAGAACTAGAAAAACTTTTAATGATTGCGAGAAAAAATTAAAATGGAACATGTATCTGCAACATCCATCAAGTTATTTCAGAATTGCCAAAGACGTTGGTATGAACGCTATATACTTGGAAAAAGAGAAGAAAGTACAAAAGCAATGACACGTGGAAACGCAGTGCATCGACAGCTTGAAGAGTATTTAGAAAAAGGTGTAATTCCCGACGAAAGTATTGCAGGACAAATCGCAAGTGTCGGTTTAGAGCATCTTCCTCCTCCAGATAAAAACCATCAAGTAGAACAAAGTCTTGATGATTATCGTGTTCCCAATGTTGCCATTAAGTTTAAAGGCTTCATTGACCTTTTGCTTTTTGCAGATGGAGAACTTGAGGTTTTAGATCATAAGACAACAAGTAATTTTAAGTATGCTTTAACATCAGAGAAACTAGCCGAAGATACTCAAATGCTTATTTATGCACGCCATGTGCTAGAGCATCACGACGTAGATGAAGTCACGTTGACTCATGTCTGTTATTTGACAAAGCCTCCGTACCAATCAAAGAGAACAAGTGTTGTTGTTTCAAGAGAGCATGTTCTCTCCAAGTTCGATGAAATACATACTGTTGTCGAAGAGATGCTCGCAAGTAGTCAAAAACAAGCAACTGAGATGGAGAAGAACAAATCTTTCTGTTTTAGTTATGGTCGTCGTTGCCCATATTACAAAAGTTGTTCTCAAAAAACTAAAATTGATACAGGGACACTAAGTGTTATCCGCAAACTTCGCGGTGAAGACCTGCAACTAAACGATGTGATCGAGACATTGAAGACTAAGAAACCAACTATAGACGAGGTATTAAAAAAATTAAGATGAAAGTTAGCGAATCTGTAAGAATATTAAGTTTAAAAGAGTATACTCCGAGTACAGAAAACTTCACTCCGAGTTTAAAAACAAAAGATGGGACTATGGCCTTACGCCCTATCCAGAACAAAGCATTAACGGTAGCAAAAGATGCACAGGGATTAGTTGGTTTGATTGGGTGTGGTGCAGGTAAGACACTGATTTCTCTCCTTTTAGGGGAAGTGATGAATTGTCAAAATGTTTTATTGCTTCTCCCTGCGTCTTTAGTAGAGAAGACAAAAAGGGAGTCTGCCGAATATCGGACACACTTTAACTTTAGGATGCCTACGATACTGAGTTATGAAAAACTGAGTTATCATACAGGGATCTCCTTATTGAAAGACCTAAAACCCGATCTGATTGTGTGCGATGAAGCACATAAGCTGAAGAGTATGGATAGTGCCCGCACTAAAAGATTAGGGACTTACATCTTTCAGAATAGGGCTACAAAGTTTGTTGTCATGTCTGGAACACTCTTGAATCAATCTTTGCACGATCTCGCACATCTCGCAGAATGGGCACTAAGAGATCAATCTTTTTTACCTCGTAATTCAAGAGATGTAGAAGCACTTGACCAAATCTTGAAAGGGGAGGCTAATAAGTACCAATACGCCCAATTTAGAGAATTAAACTCAAGAAAAAAGTTCCTTTCTCGAATATCCTCATGTTCGGGCGTGGTTATCACAAACCAAGAGAATGTGAAGTCAAGTTTACGTTTGAATACATGGCGACTTAAAATGCCCGAAGCTTTGAAAGATGCAATACGCACATGTTTCGATGAAGGCGTTGTCGAAGGACTCGAAGGTTTTGATATAGACCTTGATGCCATTGAAGAGTCTGATCACCTCTGGGAAGATGCAGATGGCTTCGCAAGTCGAGGACTTCACCAATTGTCCCTTGGTTGTATATATTATTGGGATTGGCAAGGAGAACGCAACGATGATTGGTTATCCGCTAGAAGAGAATGGAGTCGTGCCAAGCGTACCATCAAAGGGTTTAACCTTGAGGGGTACGACTCCGACTTCTTGATCGAATCAAACTTCGATGGATTACCTGCAGAAGTCGTTGAGTTTTTCCAAACTGCTTATGAAGACTGGCAAGACCTTAAATCTTTTATCCCTCCCCCAAAAAAGAAAGAGTGGATCTCTGATTATATTGTAGATGCTTGTAAGAAATACCTCGAGGCGAGCACTTCACCCTGTATCTTATGGGTTAATCTTCAAGAGGTGGGATCAAGACTAAGCAGAGAGTTAAACATTCCTTATTTTGGTGCAGGAACAGAACCCCCAAAAGAAGCACAGAATTGCTTACTCTCTATTAAAGCACACGCTACAGGCAAGAACTTACAGGCTTGGAGAAATAATTTAGTTGTCCATCCTGTATCTGATCCTTCTCTGCTTGAGCAACTAATCGCAAGGACACATAGAGAAGGGCAACTAGCAGACGAAGTAGAGATCACGTTTTTTACACACTCTATTTTCGGTTCATCACTAAATCGTGCAACGAAACAAGCGTACGTTGTACAGGAAAGCACAAATCAACCAATGCGTTTATGTTATGCAGATCGGGTAAAATATCATGGCTAGGGAATATTATGAACAGAAGTACAAAACAAAGTATAACCATAAAAAACTAAGGGGAGAACGTGCGAAATTAACCCCTTTACCTACCCATGATGGGATTGAGACTTCACTCATTCTCAGTGAAGGGGCAGAGTTATCAGAAGCACGTGATTTGAGCACTGTCCACCCTTCCTTGATCGGGGTTGATATTCCAATAGCCACTGTCGGCCCTTTCTCTCCTGTAGATCGAGAAAGATGGTTGCTCGCTTGCGAAATCATTATCAGTAGAGGAGTCGAGCAAAGTGGTAAAATTGCAGGGATGACAGGGTTGAATATGAATCAAGTCATCGCCTTTAAAGAAGAGATATTGAAAAGATGGCAGACCACTGTCCCTGCCTCAACCATTAATGCGCGGCGCGAAAGATTGTATCTAGAAGCAGATCGTGTAAAAGCAGAATTGTGGCGTATGTTTGAACGTAATGATGCCCAAGGCGGTGAAACCAAAGAACAAGTTTTACTCCTCAAGATGGTTCTAGATGCCGGACAAAGACAAGCACAACTTTGTGGGCTTAATCGGGTAGATCGTGATATAACCGAGTCCGAGAATGTGATACAGAAAGACAAGAAACGTCTCATACAAGAAGCAGAACAAAAACTAAAACTCCCTACTGGTGGACTAGCCAATATCGGGAAAGAACTAGCTAAATCTATATCAAAAATGAAAGAGGAAGAAGGCGAAGACCATGATTAACGACTGGAAAGACTTTATCTTTGTTATCTATATTGTGTTTTTTGGTGCATATGCACTGAATACACCCTTGGCTTTTTTATGCAGTGCCCCCCTTATTTTACTTGCGTACATTGGGTTGTTTTCTGTTGATCGAAAAACTCTGTATGTGCTTCCTGCTAAAGGTGAGGATGAATTGTACTCGTTCTTAGATCTTTGTGTAGAAATAAACGAATTTCAAGAGATCAAGGTTTTAGAAATGCGAGTCAACAAGGAGGTTGAATGCGAAAAGGAGTAATTGTAAGTATCACTGTCTCCCCTTCTATGAAGACATTACTCGATGTGATGGCAGGACGTGAAGGTTTAAATCGAAGTCAATATGTACGAAAACTTTTAACTCAAGAAATTGAGAAGTTAGGACTTGTTGCTGATGAATGAGTACGTAAATCAAGATCAAGTCTGTACTGATCCAAAAGTAATTGCGTCTTTTATTAAACAAAGGTGTTCAAATCGGAGATGCCGATCTTTTGAATGGGACTACTATATCGGGGATGATGGGAAATACTACCTGCACCCCATAAAGGCAGAGGAACTTTATAGGAGTCTATAGTGCACCAAGCACTTCCTCCATAATGTTGTCAACCAGTTCTGCAAGGACACCCCGATATGTTTTTTCTAACATGATTCCTTGAACATCGGCAGAGTCAAAAAAAGCGTCAGACTTCACAAGTTGAGCAATCCCTGTCTCATCCCATCTTTGGCCACTGTCTATCTGTCGAGGATCCCCAAGTAAAATCAGTTGAGAATCGTCTGCTACACGAGAAACAAGAGACAAAAGTTCATGCAACCGAATGTTTTGACACTCATCCACAATCACAATGCAATTCTCAAAGTTCATACCCCGCACCAACTCGATGGGGTAGAACTCCACTTTTTTCTCCTCCTCCCATTGGTACAAAAAGTGATCCGCAGACTTACCCAATATTTTATTAAAATGTTGCATGTACGATCCGATGATGGGGTCAATCTTTTCCCGTATCCCTCCAGACACAAGCCCTACAACATTTGATTTTTGCGAGCCAACGAGTGCAGAAGACTTGAGGAGTATGATTCTTTTTTCTTCCTTAAAGAGTTTATGGATTGCGTAACACAAGGCTAGGTACGTTTTTCCACTCCCTGCTAACCCAAGGCATACAGTTAGGTCAAAAGTACGCATAGAGTGGAAAAAACACGTTTGTGGAGCATCGTACGGGCGTGCTCCTTGATACGCAACGTCGTTTGGGACAGATGCAAGGTGTAATTCTTCACCAATCGCCACTGCAAGTGCAGACTGACTTCCAGACTTAAGAAGGAAATACCCTCCATGATCTTCGTTGGTTGGTACAATGTCCCGATCAATACGTTTGTTTTTGTGTAACTCGTTTATATGATTCGGGGAAGTTTGGACAACAACTAAGTTTAACATGATTTCTCCTTTGAGGAGATTATATCATTCCAGTGTCCACAAAATAAAAGTAAGCATCAATCTGAGGTAGGTACACCTCTATAACATCCTCAAAATCAAGGGGAACATGTTTAGAAACGGCAGTTAATATTTCATGCTCTGATCCTAATTCTGCAGTCAATAAAGCCCGCATACGAGGATACCATGAAGGACGATCGCATACTTCAAGTACGGCCTCTCTAAATGTAATGTGGTCATCAATATAAATCATTAT
>UEXM01003107.1_pt1 | contig 10972 bp, 7 predicted proteins | sample 1796661 | NCBI WGS metagenome assembly UEXM01 (sample SAMEA4772469, study PRJEB27181) | metagenome
TAGATGGTGCTGTTTTTTATGATGGCAGACATATGATTGTTTTTTCAGATAAGGTTGCAAAGGTATTGATTAAGGATAAGAAAACAAAGAATCATTCCTTAGAGGAGATGCAATCATGGCTGAACACCACGAGAGGTGCAACCTTTGTAGGATATGGTTCACGAAAGTTTGATTCTCTTCTACTTACAAGAAAGCATTCCGTAGCGGGAGATCATGTTGATTTGGCAGAATTAGTTTTTGATGCGTCAAAAAATCATTATAGTGATAGAGGAAGGAGATACGATATACAGCAATTAGCAGAATTAAATAGATATAAACAGACAGCGTTACGTCATATATCTTTCTTGTTAAAACCGTTTACTCTCATGGCTGAGTGGCGAATGGGTATGTCTCGTAATGTGATGAAAGCATTGGCAGCCGAAGCAGAATTGATTGCTCAAATGTATTGCCAAGTTGTTTGTCATGAATCATTAAAAATAATAGATGAAAGAACAGAACATCCTGTTTCAATTTCGTTTGAACACGTTAGAGATATTGATAGATACACAATTAATATGAGCCAAATAAAAGAGGAAGAGTAATGATAAATACACAATTAATTAATTCTGATTGTTTGGCCGTTATGAAAAATATGGCTGATAATTCTGTTGATTCAATTGTTACTGACCCACCTTACGGATTATCATTTATGGGCAAAAAATGGGATTATGATGTTCCGTCTAAGGAGATATGGGTAGAAGCATTAAGAGTTTTGAAACCGGGTGGGCATCTATTGGCTTTTTCAGGTAGCCGCACTTATCATCGAATGGTTGTCAATATTGAAGATGCAGGTTTTGAGATTCGTGATCAGATTATGTGGATATATGGAAGTGGATTCCCTAAGTCTCACAACATCAGCAAAGCGATAGACAAAGCCGCAGGTGCGGAACGAGAAGTTATTGGTAAGCGACCCGGAACATACGCTGACATTCGCAGACAGTCTGACGGCCAAGATAGTCTGCATGGTGGGGGTGAGGCAAAAGAACGGCCAAGAATTGAGTCATTGATTACCACACCTGCTACACCCGAAGCGAAACAATGGGAGGGGTGGGGAACAGCCCTCAAACCTGCTCATGAGCCTATTGTGTTGGCTCGTAAGCCCCCCATTGGAACGGTTGCTGATAATGTGCTTGAGCATGGAACAGGTGGTTTGAACATTGATGGTTGCAGAATAGAAACTAATGAAAAATTAGTCGCAGGTGGCTCATTGAGAATCAATAGTGGTGATGAGCGAAAAGGGGCATCATTAGGTATGTTCCAAGACGGCACACCAAATACATACAAACAAAATGCCGAAGGTCGCTTCCCTGCAAATGTAATTCTCGATGAAGAAGCGGGCGAGATTCTTGATGAGCAAAGCGGGCATTTGAAATCAGGAAATATGGATTCAATAGCCAAAGGCGGGCAATTCAATGCTTATGGCATTCAACAAAAAAGACATACTACTCAGATTGGAGATGAAGGAGGTGCATCAAGATTCTTTTACTGTGCTAAGGCAAGTAAGGCCGAGCGAGATGCAGGGCTTGAAGCGTTTGAAAGCAAGAAATCTCAACTTAATTCCGGGGGTATTGGGAGAAAAATAAGTGTTGAAAAGCGACTTAAAGAGGGAGAAGAAAATGCCCCGACAATGAAAAACATTCATCCAACGGTAAAGCCTATTAGATTAATGCAATATTTATGTCGGCTTGTTACTCCTAAAAATGGAATTGTTCTTGACCCATTCATGGGTAGCGGCACAACAGGGATAGCCGCAAACCTTGAAGGATTCAATTTTATTGGCGTTGAAATGGATAAAGAGTATGTTGAAATTGCACGAGCAAGAATTGCTCATTCAGGAGATTATGTGATTGGCGAGGACTTGGTTATGAAGCGCATTAAACAACCAACGCTATTCGATTTTGCTGTTTGAAATAAGTGGGGAAGAGTGATGGTAGAACAACATACTTGGTTGAGAAAAACCGCATGGAATGAAAAGGATGAATATTATACCCCTATTGTTTTAGTCGAGGCAATCATTCCTCACTTAACAAAGCCCGCTACAATTTGGTGTCCTTTTGATACTGAAAATAGTGAGTTTGTAATTTTATTAAAAGAAGCGGGGTTTAATGTAATTTTTTCTCATATTTGGAAAGGGCAAGATTTTTTTGAATATGAACCAAAAGAAAATTATGACTATGTTATATCTAATCCACCCTTTACTAGAAAATTAGAAGTTTTTGAGCGTTTATTCAAATTAGGAAAACCATTCGCTATGGTTATGGGGCTACCAATATTAAATTATCAAGAAGTAGGGTCTTTTTTCTTAAAACAACAAGACGAAGGGAAAAACTTACAATTGCTAATAGTAAATAAAAAAGTATCATTTGATGGAAATACGGCTTCTTTTAATAACTCTTATTTTTGTTATAATGTTCTTGATAAGGATATTGTTTTTCATCATTTAGAACATAACAATTCAAACAAGCATTTTATACCAAGTCGTATGAAACGCATCGAGCAACCAACGCTGTTTGATTATAATATTTGATTATCTGCTTGTTTCTTTACGTTCTTGACCTGCACCTAATTGCCTTCTCAATTTAGGTCTAACATTTCCTCTTGACTTATTGCGAGCATATCTTCTTCGTGTTCTGCCACGCTTGACCTTGCGACTTTGCCCCCATGCTCTAGCCTTGCTTTGTTTCTTAGGCCGATCACTAATCGTGTTCTTTGTGTATCCTCTAAATTTACCTTTTTCTTCAGATCTAACAATATCCCATGCTTCTTCAAAAGCACTCATTGTTCCACCTTCATAGGTTTGAGGCGAGGTTTTGCCTTCTTCCATACAGATGAACACAAAGGACATTCCCATAAAAAGATTCTATCTCGTGAACCGGCATAGAAACCGTTGATACGAATAGCAAGAACCCTATGTTTGCATTTAGGACAGTCTTGACTAATCTTATCTCGATAATGCTTCATGGTGAGACATCACCTGTATGACCTGCATGAGTATATGTAATCTTAACATGAGTAGGTGTGCCTGTATATCCTAGACTTCCATTTACCGTTACAACATTATCCGATACAGTATAATCTAAACCTTGTATTAGAACTGCAATAAATCTAGGTGTACTTGACTTATACATCACTACATCCATCATTCTTGTAGTCGCTTCATCTTGAGATTCTAAAGGTGTGTATGCTAATGTAATGTTCTTCTGAGAACCAACATAGGTATCGGTCTTGATTGATTGTCTATGAGTGGGGGTTATCTGATAAGCCCCGCCCATTCCCGATTGATTAATCCTTAAATCAGATTGATAGAAAAGATGTGTTCCGCCTCTACCATCAGCATAAGAGCCAAGCCCAACAGGATCACGAGCAAACAAAAATCCTAAATCTGTAATTGGTAAACTCGCAGTTGCATCCCCTGAAATGAATGTATTAGTAGGCATTGTTGCATTACCCGATGCATCAATTAGAGAAGATAGGGGCATAGGGCCGGGTCTTACGAAAACTCTCTTATCTTCAAGAGATGCTATTCTTATCTCATTACTGCTGTAATGTAATCTTGCAGATGCTAATACGATAGTCTGCCTCACTAAATGACCTGATGGACTTTGAGGATATGCCCCCCCTGATACATCTTGGTTTGAACCATATGTGAATCCAATCTTGTCTGTTACTAATGGGTCGAAATACACTAACAATATTGCTTCATTTGTTCCTGACAAAGATGGTGCGTTTCCACTATGTAAACGATATACGCCCGTTGAAGCGTTGGAATTACTTGTTACATTGATTGTTTGTGCGCTTATTGAATAGAACATACCATCAACAAGAATTGTTCCTGCTGCTATGACGATAGATTGATTGCTAGATATGGAACAAGCACAATTTAATGTGGTTTGAGTGTTTCTTGCTGTATCGCTATATTTGTTCGTAGTAATAGGAACAACACCATTCATCAATGCTCTTTCATTAAAATTAGTTAATGTGGGACTTGCTAATACATCTGTATCTCTCAACCCATCTGTTTGATGCGATGCACTTGCTGTTTCATGCCCTTGACCTATTCCTGCCATATTATCTAATCTCCATTAATACATCAACACGCACTTCGTTTGTGCTGTCTTTTGTAATTGGTAAAAATGTTGCTCGGTATGCAGGAGTATCTAATGCAGTATCTCCATGTAATGCTATTTCCTTGATTGTTTGTGATGATGTTTGTTGTGTATTAAAACTAGCAGTTACTGCTACTGTTCTATCATCTATCTTTGTAACTTGAGGTGATACTGTAATCTGAGGCGTACCTGCCCCGCCATCTCTACTTGAAGCATCGCCCCCACTTGAACCAAGAGTCATGCGTGTTACTAACGTGGATAGATGATCGGTTAGTGCCGCTTTTAATGAATCTAGTACGGGCATTCTTAATAATCTCCTAATTTATATTCTTGCCAACCTTTGTCGGTTTTCATTCTTCTTGCGTTAGACCAATCATTGCTGAAATCAGCCCAAGTATCATATATCTTCATTTTCTCTTCATCAGTCATAATGTGGGCATCTCTTAATGCTCTCATAAGCCCGGCTCTTTCAATCTCAGCATAAAGAAAATCAGGATGCCATCGGCTCAAAAACCCCCCATCGCTGTTGTCTTTCATTTTCTCATCAAAATCTCCAACTTCATAATCAATAGTGGGTGCTTCTATTACTTCTCCCTTTCTTCTAGCCAAATCAAATTTAATAGATTCCATAAAATCTTTTGGATTCGGCCATAATTCTCCCGTAAGTGGGTCAGTTATAGGATTCTCCCACTCTTTACCTGTAACAGGATTGATGTTATCTCTTTCATTATAAGGATAATAATGTCCAAAAGAAGGAATTTTAGAACCTCTAAATGCTAAAACTGCATCTTCGTCAATAACTGATGGCTTTGAGTTAGGGAATTTGAAATCAACATCTTTCACTAAAGACCAAGCATCTTCAAACAAATTCATTATTTCACCTCGTAGAATATCCCTTTGCTAGTGCCAATTTGCCTTGCCCGCTTATTACCATCACGAACTCCTATCTTACCCATCCCATTAGTGTGTTTCGCCCCAATAATAAATCCGACATTGTTTACATTACGAACATATATCCTATGAACCGCTACAATTTCAACTTTGCTACTAAGTGAAATTTCAGCAATATCTACTACATTTCCTGCTTGTTCATCTAATGGTTCACTATTGCCCGATATTGCTTGTATGTCTGAAATTAAACCTTCAATTCCTTTATCATATTGCGCTATAACAAAATTACTTGTTAGGTTGGAATAATCGTGTTCTGCCTCAAAAACAACAAATTCTCCTGTTATACCGTGTGTTGGTAGGTTTAATGATACAATCTCTCCGGGCTGTATAGATGATGCTTTCAAAGCACCATTAATATTAATTAAAGGCGCACCGTTTTCAGCACGAGACAATATTGATTTTGCTAACTTTAATGCTTCATTGTTTGTTTTCAAGCCCGGTATCTCTTGTCTTAATGTCCTTACAAGATTACTTTCTGAACCTTTATTGGCATTTAATTTCATTTTTTCTAAGTCTTTTACAACAACAAACACTCTTTCATTAGCAGCCATAGAATCTCCTACTACTACTATTTCATTTGGAGAATCATACATTTTACTTGCACTAACACTTTGTATTCCACTACCCAATCCTAAGTTAGAACCTCTATTAGTAAATGATGGCGATGAATATACCAAAGACCCATTCTTTTCATTTACTAATTGTTTTCCATCAATTTGTGTAAGATTGCGAATAATTTCCATAATGTTCAATCCTCTAGTTTTCCTAGCAGTAAATATAGATGAATGATCGTTAATTAATCTCAAAGAAGGATGAGCATCTATTGTTGATGATACTTCTCTATCTTTTGCTAACAATGAATTACTAGGCGTAACATTGAATCCTGCTAATTCCGAACCGCTATCATCTAGTAACATCAAAGCAGCATCACTTGTTCTTATGCCTACAAACCCTTTCTGACCCATCAATATGCCCCCTTCTGTTAATCCCACATCTACAAGACTATCTGAAGTGATATTACGAAATAGTAATGATGACGATTGTTCTTCTTTATCTAGTCCTGCTATTCTAAGATTGAATCCTTGTGAATCAAACAGATATGGGGGGAAATAACTACTTGTCAATTCTTTTCCATCGAATCTTAATTCTCTAATACTAGAATTAGATGTTTTGATTCTTGCTGTTGTTTTACCATTTTCTATTATCATTGGACTTTGATTAATCATCATAAAGTCGGTAGGGTCATATTCTAACAACCCTCTATATGAGAGAGTCGTTTGCTTTACAGCATCTTGTGTAACATCATATCTATTCCATAGTGCAGATACTTGTTTAGACAATGTAATTGTATTATCTACGAATGTAGGTGCAATTAAATGAGGTATAGTCAAAGGTCGTATATCTGCTAAAGTAGATGGTGTGCCTGAATCAGATGCATTGTTAGAATAGTATCTTAGAATTTCTCCTGTTAAATCACTAACCCCTGTGCTGTTAGTAACACCTGTAAGTTTGTTTTTGGTTTTGCCTGTGTAGTGTATTTCTCTCTTACCTACTAAGAATAGTGTTCCTGCCGATGGCAATAGGCTTGCATCCTCAAGCACTATGTTAGTGCTGAAATGATCTGCTACTTTGAATTGAGGGAATAACCTCATAGAGGTATCCATTTGAGTATAGGATATACCTTCAGGTGTTGTATGTTTAACAAAGTCTCCACCTATCCCTGTACCATTATTGATGTATTTTACTTGTGATTGATGAATTACTTCACCACCACCCGGATGCGTGGTTTGAGAATATCTTGCTTCTATCTCAGGATTGAAATTACCATCAATAGTTTTTCTTGCAGCATCTGATTTGAAGAACTGTAACATAGATGCGCTTGGCATTAAATGATATGTTACATCATGCTCATTTGCATCAGGATATGCAATAATAAATGCCCCTTCTGCTGTTGTAACAAAATTGGTGTTTCCTAATGTTTCTTCTAAATTAGCCTCAAATACACCATATCTGTTATCTCTTGTAAATGGTTGATATTCATAATTTGAATCTCCTGTTGATGACCTTGCACCTGCTAACCAACCATCTTGCAATAAGTCTGATGCAAAGCCATACAACTTAAGCGGGCGAACAGGTCTAACGAAGTAATCAATTTGTTTTCTTCTTTGATTTGACGTTGTTGCGTTGCCGCCTGTTCCTTCTACTTCAGTAGATAACGAGCCGTGTTCTAATCTATTCAAGTATGTTTTACGCAATATGTATGTGCCACCCCACGGCGGCAAATCTGCTGATCCTCTAACAGACCATATATCCTTAGCATGAGTCTTTGCTGCTATTATTGGTGGCGAGTTTGATACAGTAACTAAGGTTGCAGTTACTACTCCGCTAGAACCTGCATTAGACATTACTATTGTAGGTGCAGATGTATATCCCGTTCCTGAGTTAGTAATACTTACAGATGCTATCGGCCCTGTTGTCGTATTAATTGTATAAGTAAATCCCGCCCCGCCTAAATCAACGGGTTGCCCGCCAATATTTGCAGATACAAATTCAGGACTACTTGTATAACCCGAACCTTGATTGCTTACAGTTATAGCCGAGATAGCAAAACCTTCGTCTCCTCTTACATATGCATATGTTCCTGATGCATTAGAACCACCACCGCCATTGGTAGTCCATGCTATACCTGAACCTCCGCTATTACTCAAATTAGGATTTTGAATTATTCCCGCAGGACTAATTGCAGTTATGTTCCTTAAAGGGGTTACTGTGTATGTTCCTGAAAATCCTGAACCATCGCTACCGCCACCTGTTGCTGTAAGATTACCTGCTGTGTATCCTGTACCCGCATTTGATATTGCAAGAGAGGCAACACCCTGCCCGCCATCTCCTTTATCTGTTTTTGAATCAGGACTCCATGTTGGCAAAGTGTAAGGATTAGATATAGACTGACTTGTTGGACTACTCGGATTGACTGTCATGTTATGTGTAGTGAATTTTGTGTTTACAGACCATGATGGCATTACAGGGAAATGTTGTCCTAAAATCAAATCACTATGCAAAGATGCTGCTTTAGTGGATGTAATCGCATATTCTATGTTCTTGTTTGTCTGACGCTCATTTTCTGTTTCAATGACAAATCCTAATCTTGGTTCGGTTCTTGATTGCACTTGTCTATGGTCTGATACTTCAGATAGAGGTATAGGTAATAGACTCGTAATTGTTGAATTAGAATGTGTACCTATTCCCCAACCACTTGTAGGATAGTGAACATTTGATGTATTAGAATGGTCTATTGCAGATGCGTTGGTATGCAAAGCATTGCCTCTAAGATGATAGAATCCGCCACTAACACCAAATTGAGTGGAACTTACTGCTGATTGAGAATTGGCTTGAGCATATGAAGATGAACCCGTATATTGTGTTAAATCAATAAATGGATCTGAACCTTTATTCATTGGTATAGCCTTTAACGGTAATGTTGATGCAGCATTTGGGTCAATCTTTGATTCCCAATTACCTGCTGACATAGCCGTAGGTTTTACTAATCCCAATGATTCGTGTCCAAGAGTCAAACCAATGCCTATTTTTTGCTCAGATTGCAAAGGTCTTGAATTACTTCTTCTAACGATACTAGCAAATGGTGTGGCTTCTGCTGTATGGTCTGTAAGAATTACACCAATTGGCGTGGTTCTTTCCACACCGTTGTAATCTGCGGGGAATGCCCAAGAGTCTCCATGTGTAGTTGCATTTGGCAATTTATTCATTGAATCGTGAATACCCCCATCAAAACGACCTTTCCCATATATCGGTTGTTGTGCGCTAGTATTCTCATTTGGGTCGCCCGCTAACATATCTAGGGCATCAGATCCTGTTCTGAATCCCCATGCTCTTACAGGTAGTCTCCTACCGTAATCATATCCGACCATATTATCAAGAGTTGTAATATATTTCGTGAAAGAAACACTATCATTGTCCACATCATAAGATATAGTACCACTTAGTTTCTCAGGGTTGATACTATCACCTATACCTTCACCCCTTGTATGTCTTATATTCTCATACTCGGTGGGTAGTCTCATAGTACCTTTAGGCTCTCTAACAGTAGTATGACCCATAAGAACAGCGTTGGCTGACTTAAGGCCGACTATATTCCCATGCCCACCTGCGTTCAATCCATTGTACCCATAGTTCTGTAACCATTGATTTACATATATTCTTTCAAAGGGTTCGGCAGCAATTGCCACACCTGCACTAGAGGGGTTAGAGTGGTTACGAAGGAACAACCCCTTTGTTGGGGGGTAGTTGTAGGCACGAGGCATCCCCGCCTCTCTATATCGGAAGGTCATGAAGTGTTCTCGGCTTGTTCCAAGTAGTGCAGGGTGGCTATACTCAGCAAGCCAATTGCACAAGAAGGCATCCGGTACACAACCTGTACCTGTATTTTCCTTTTTTAGTAGTGCAAAATCACCAAAAGTAGTGGTTATACCATCAGCGTTGGGCGTTGTAACGGCCATATTTAGATATTCAGGGTCGTGGCAAAGAAGCGGAGGAACTGTTGCCAATTCTGTTCCTGAACGGGGTACTAAGACCCCTTCTTCCAATCCTGACACGAAATAAGCAGCAGATCCTTCGCTAATTATTGGGGCAAATGGCCTACTTCCTGACAAAGAATAGTCTCCGAGGATAAATCCGTTCACCAAAAACTCACTTGCGGTGTTATAACGGCTTCCACCCGTCAAATTAGAGGTCAAAGTGAGCCTAGTTGGGCCTGAATTTGTAGTGGTTGTACGACTCAAAGTGCCTGTTCTTACTAAATGACCTGCACCTGTTGTTGCTGTATGTTCCTGTCCGGGTGCAATAAGATAGTCAAAACTGCTGTTTTGAGTGATACTGTTGTTTGTTCTTATGTCAGGGATTCTAAATCCATCCATTTCTGACAACGGTAAGCCCTCAGATGAGAACGAACCATTGGCTTCGTAATTGGATTCATCCTTAACTTCAAGCGTATCTAACTCAAAGACCGATGCTGAATTAGAACTCTTGCCCGAACCAAATCCAAAGTGCTTATGTTCCGTTTCTGCTTCAAAAAGCAAGGAATACGATGAACCATGACTTCTATGCAATTGCCTTCTCATAGCATTAGGCGTACCTCTTTGAGTCATTGGGGTAACGAATGAATGCCCTTGCCTACCAAAGCGAATCCTATGGTGAGGGAAGGGATAGCCCGTTGCTGTACCGTTGTTCGTTTGTGTAAGCACCGAACCCCTCTCAGCGTGGTCTGTTATCCTATGAGCCGCATAGAGGCGTGTAGAGCCGCTAGGAACAGCCCCTGCGGTAGTGTGGGGGGTCAGACCTTGTTTCGTAGCCATATCGGGATGCAATAGCCTCTTACAATGGAAAATTAGCATACGGTCATGGGTATCGAACTGCGAAGCACCCCCTGATGCCTCTAAAACACCGCTAGAACGGGGGTCAGGGGCTGTTAGGCCACCTAGCCCCCATGTCATGTTAGACCACGCTTGAACACGATCATGGCCGCTTCTAACGAAAATTTCGCCCGGTATCTTCTTTGGGTCGGGTAATTCTAGTCTCAAATTAGGTTCTAATTTCCCATCGGGAGATGATGGCCCTGTGATTTCTTCACCTGTTTTGGGATCTTCTCGTGTATTTTGAACTATGAAATCTTTGATTACCACACCCAAAGGTGAGTCTCCTGTTAGAGTTAATATGTTCCCCGCATCATCTGTTGTCTGAATGTCATCAAATACCATATGTTCATTACTGATTTGTAGCCCCTTCACACGAGAACTATTGAGAGTCTTAGCCGAGAATATGGGTCGAGGAACATTAATATCGCCCGTACCGTCAATTCC
>UEXM01003108.1_pt1 | contig 10970 bp, 10 predicted proteins | sample 1796661 | NCBI WGS metagenome assembly UEXM01 (sample SAMEA4772469, study PRJEB27181) | metagenome
GGTGTTGACGACCCCGAGAGGCGTCACTAATATACGCGCCTCAAGACATTCCGCCTTAGCTCAGTTGGTAGAGCAAATGACTGTTAATCATTGGGTCGCTGGTTCGAGCCCAGCAGGCGGAGCCAAACAAGAAAAGGGCTTATCCATCGGGTAAGCCCTTTTTCTTTGCCCAATGATTGAGCCCCCTGCGGGCGCTGAGTTAATCATTGGCGAATCCAATTGCATTCGCCTAGTTCGAGCCCAGCAGGCGGAGCCAAACAAGAAAAGGGCTTATCCATCGGGTAAGCCCTTTTTCTTTGCCACAATGATTGAGCCCCCTGCGGGCGCTGAGTTAATCATTGGCGAATCCAATTGCATTCGCCTAGTTCGAGCCCAGCAGGCGGAGCCAAACAAGAAAAGGGCTTATCCATCGGGTAAGCCCTTTTTCTTTGCCCAATGATTGAGCCCCCTGCGGGCGCTGAGTTAATCATTGGTGAATCCAGTGAATTCACCTAGTTCGAGCCCAGCAGGCGGAGCCAAATAAGAGAAGGGCTTATCCATCGGGTAAGCCCTTTTTCTTTGCCCAATGACGGGTCGCCCTGCGGTCGACAGTTAATCATTGGCGAATCCAATTGCATTCGCTGCGCCCCCTTCAAGCCGACCCACCCAAGACATTCCGACCCTCAGTGGTAAACAGAACACCGTTATTGTCATTAATGCACCACCAGAACTGCGCTTCAATTGAGCAACCGCTTTGCAGCCCGGCCCTCCACTACAAAGCCAGAATCAGTGGCACAGGGGCCAACCCTACGAATTGTGAATAGCACAAGGCATGATAGAATCGCATCCTCGCCTGACATTACGCCCTAGATGGATGCAGCAGGCACACTGTCTGGCCATATCAGGAATCAGCTAAAGATGCAGCAGGACCCCGTCGCTCTCAGCCCCTCACGGCATAATCGCTGGTATGAGCGTATTCTATTAAACCCCGCTCTTGGGCACCTGCTGTCGCTGGCGATTATCCTTCTTGGTTCCCAGTTTCTGGCCTACCAAGCGTGGATACAAAATACCAACCAAGGCATCACCCTGGGGTTATTGGCGGGGTGTTATTTGCTCACTATTTATCTCAGCAGCAATATTGCCAAATACGCCGGTGGTCGCGCGACGCGCTACCATCTTGGAACCACGCTCATCGCTATCGCTGTGGTCTTGGCAGGCGTCTTGCTTATACGAATTGGCTATTCCCGGAGCTCACTGGTCATTGGCATTGCGTTATTGATAAGCCTTCGCGCGCTCTCTGTTCCGATTAATCTACGCTTCCGTTACTTGAAACTCGCCTGCATCCCCTCTCCCACCATTGAGGCCATCCTTCCCACGCTTTCCGGGAGTTTTGAGTACCGCGTGCTTGCTGAACCAGATCTGGGCCAAACTCGCTATGACGGCCTGGTGGTAGACATGGAAGCCGAACTTTCAGATGAATGGATACGCTTTATCAGCCACTGCAACATCGCTGGCTTCCCTGTTCTTAATGCCCGAAAATTCACTGAAACCCTGAATGGCAAAGTCAATCTCGCTGCACTGCAAAGCATGGATCTGGCAAACCTGCAGCCTCAGCCGGTCTACCTGGCTGCCAAGCGTGCACTGGACATTATGCTTACCCTGCTTGTCGCACCCTTGTTGATTCCTTTTTGCCTAGTCGTCGCACTCTTGATCAGGCTCGACTCCCCCGGCCCGGCTATATTTGTTCAGGAAAGAATCGGAAAGGGGAATCGTATTTTCAGAATGTACAAGTTTCGCTCCATGCTGCCCAGGGAGGCAGGCGAAGCTACTGCGCAATTTGCCGACCAAGATGCACATCGTATTACTCGCTTGGGGGCGTTTATTCGCAAAGTGCGAATCGATGAACTGCCCCAGTTCCTGAACATTCTGAAGGGTGACATGAGCCTGATCGGCCCCCGCCCCGAACAGCCTGAGTTTGTGGAGCACTTTGAGGAAAAACTTCCTTACTACAGCTACCGACACATTATTCGGCCAGGGATCACTGGCTGGGCCCAAGTGAATCGCGGCTACACCACTGATACAGAAAGCACGCGAGAGAAAGTAGAACACGACTTCTACTACATCAAGAACCTCTCCCCCTTGCTGGATTTGCTGATTGTTATGCGGACATTAAAAACGATTGCTACAGGGTTTGGAGCGCTTTCATGCGGAAAGAGCGTCCGAAAATCTCTGTCATTATTCCCCTTTACCAACATTGGGAGCTCACTGAGATTTTGTTTTCCGCACTGGAAAAGCAAACCTTGCCCAAAATGTGCTGGGAGTGCTTTATTGTCGATAACGGCTCGGATGCGGTACCAGCACAAGAAAGCCTGCCTAACTTCGTGAAACTCCTGGAATGCCCACAACCGGGCTCCTATGCGGCCAGGAACAAAGCATTGCAAGATGCCACTGGCGAACTGCTGGTCTTTACCGATGCGGATTGCAGGCCCAATGCTGATTGGCTTGAGACCCTCTGGAAAACATACCAATCCCTTGCCGCCCCCACACTCATCGCAGGCGGCGTGACCGTTCAGCGTTTTGATAAACAAAAACCCAACCGCATCGAAGTGTATGACATGGCGATGGGGCTCCCCCAAGCAAAATACGCCAGCCGAGGTTACGCAGTAACGGCCAACCTTTCCATACCGAGAGCGGTATTCGACAAAGTTGGTGAGTTTGACGGCAAACGTTTTTCCGGAGGAGATGCCGAATTTTGCCAACGTGCCGGGCAAGCAGGAATCCCTCTGGTTTATATACCTTCTGCAAACGTCGATCACCCGGCCCGAAACAGCTGGGAAGAACTCACGGTTAAATTGCGCCGGGTAAAAGGCGGCCAGGTAAGATCCGGCCCGGCCAAACGCCGACTCAAATATATTATCAAGACCTTTATCCCCCCCGTCTGGGCATTTTGGTTTGCTATTAATAATAAAAAAGTCTCCCATGCGCAGAAGCCCATCGTCATTTTGATCCAAACAGGCCTCTGGATTACCGAAATGGCCATCACCTTCAAGCTTCTAGTCAATGGAAAGATGGAAAGGCGGTAAATGACAGTCCCTGAAGTCTCCATCATCACCCCCTGTTACAACGCAATGGAAACCCTGCCCAAAACCGTTGCGTCGGTACGCCAGCAAAGTTACGCCCATTGGGAGTTGATACTGGTCGACGATCATTCCAGCGACGGAACGTATCAGCACGCCCGGCAGTTAAGCAGTGAAGACCCTCGCATCATTACCCTACGGCTGAAACAGAACGGTGGCGCCGCCAAAGCGAGAAACGCAGGCATCAAACAAGCTAAAGGACGCTACATTGCGTTCATTGATGCTGATGATTGCTGGGAACCGGACAAGCTGATGCGCCAGATTGCGGAGATGAAAAAAAAACAATGGCCTCTTAGCTATACCGCATACACCAGATTCGACAGCCAAGGCAAGCTGCTCAATAAAGTGGGGGTCCCGCAGGAAGTGAACTATCGGCAGCTGCTAAAAACCAATTATATCGGCTGTTCGACGGCCATTTACGATACTGATATTGTTGGTAAAGTTTATATGCCCGAACTTCGCAAAAGGCAGGACTATGGACTCTGGCTAAAAATCCTCAGATCAACCTCGTTCGCTTATGGGATCAACGAGTCTTTGACACACTATCTTGTCCAAGAAGACTCGCTCTCATCCCAAAAACGTAAAGCTGCAGCTTACAATTGGCAGCTATACCGAAACCAGGAAAACCTATCACTACTCAAATCCATATATTACTTTTCACACTACGTCATCAGAGGAATTTTGAGGAATAAATTCCCCAAACTGGCAGCAGCACTCGGCGTCCACTATCCTCATTCAAGCTGAAACATGTGTTGATGTGAAGCAGCCCGAACCTCTAGCCTTTTTCGAGGAACGAAAACACATCCTTCCACATAGCCATTGACTGAGACTTTAACTCTTCGGAGCTATTCGCAATCTTCCTCCTGTGAGCCTCGAGCACACTCGCGTCCAACAGAAGCTCGACACGGGACCACAGCGCATCATAACCACCTCCGTCAGAAACCATCAGGCTCTCTACACCATAATCCAGCATTAGCTCCCTGTACTTGTGCGACCAACCTGTTGCCACCGCCGGTATATTCTGGGATAAGGCACTAACTAAACCATGAAAACGTGAACTGACAACAATAGAAAAGGAACCAATTAGAGCCTTAATTTCAAGAGGGTCATCACTCTGCAGCAACTCAACCTGGCCTTTGTAAGTGTCTACGATGAAATCCGCAATATCTTTATCTTTCTTTCCCTCATGTAGCAACACTGAAACTGTCCTGCCGGATTTTAAAAGGTCTCCAACTAGCCTAACCAGCATTTCCTGATAATTTTTTTCTGCCCCCATACTAATCATTTTATGATTAGGAATAACACAGACATCTCTGGTAACACCTGTCTCCCCAACCTTTACAAGGTTAGTAAAATCAGGAAACAGCCTTGCCTTACCTGCTTTAATTCCGTCCAGGCAAGACTTAGAAACGCGATCTCTTGCATAGATTGCATCTGCATTATCAAGAACGACTGCCATTTCCTTTTTGAACTTTCTACTAGGAAATGGGCCGAATGCTTGAGGCAGAAGGATAATTTTCTTACCTTGTTGCTTCAGCTTGACAATTTCTCTAGACAGCCTTTCCATTAGCTTATCAACGCCCCACTGCTCACCGTAAGCAAAGCCTGAAGCATCGAGCACAACATCAATTTCATTATTGATGACAACACCGTATCTACGCCTTAAAACTGCTGGAATCATGCGAAAAAGGAACGAAAAATCAACCCCCCTGAATTTCAACACCCCTTTCTGATAAAGACCATAACGCGCCCTTGCTTCATAGGGAGTATAAACATCACTAACAAATGAAGCCTTTAATCCAGCCGATTCGAAAGCCTGCATTATCGCCACAAGCATAAGCTCGGCACCTTTATTGGGAATACCAATACCTTTAATTTCAATAATCATAGTTTTACCGGTTTCTAGCATCGCGCGCTTTTGCCAATAGACTTAGAGACAGACCCACCACCCTGTACAGCAGCAGAGAGCGAAACATCATGAAAAATATTTTTCTCGATCTAGGCAGCACGCCAAAAATCCAGAAAGACGCAATTGAATACGATATTAGAGTTGCAATGGCAGCTCCGAGCGGCCCCATAACTGGTATCAGAATTAAGTTGAGGGCCACATTGGAAAGCGCACCTGCCCCCTGACTGATGAGAGAGTAGCTCAGCCGGTCCTCAGCAAGAATCCATTTGCTAACCAGGGCACGCATGGAGATAAAAACGCCCCCCCATATATGCACGATTAGTATCGGTACAGAAGCCAAGTAATCGTTACCAAACATCACGGGAACAAACAAACCAGCAACCAAAATCACAAATAGCGCTGCAGCAAAACCCAAAAGAGCCAAAAGAGCCAAAAGAGTTTCCAAAAAACGCTCATACACCTCTTCACCTTCATTTTTCTTTTTCAGCAAGCTCGGAAAAGAGGCAGTTACAATCATTACTGGCATGAAATACCAGATTTCAGAAATACGGCTCGCTACAGCATAGACCCCCACAGCCTCCACTCCGACCATCTTTCCTATCATCAACTGGTCTATCTTTTGGTAGACAATTGCCGTAACACCGGACGCAATCAGCGGGAGGCAGGTTCTAAGATATGACGAACAGAGTGACCATGAAAAATTGAACCTTATGCCTCCTGTCCTTCTAGAGAAAACCGAATATAACCAAAAAGTCATAATCGCAGCTTCCAGTATGTAACTGGCAACAATCCAGTAGAAATCCACATGCAGAAAAGCAGCAAACATCCTTAGAGCTGAGACAGAAACCGACGACAACATTTGCCCATAGGCCACAAGTTTATTTAGGTTTCTCGACTCCAACCAGAACGAAAATACTACGCCCCCCTTGAAAGTTTCGGCCACAAACAATATTAATATGTAAGCTTCAAGACCTTGGTTCAGGCTGAGATAACCGGAAACACACAGCCACAATAAAAGAAAAAAGATAGATGAAATCAACCGCATAACCAGAACCGTGGAGATAATGACATCCCTACTGCCACGGCCATTTATCAGATCTCGAGTAACAATAGAATTGAGCCCCAACTGAACCAAGGGGGAAGCAAGCGCAACGACGGATAGCGCCAAGCTCAGAAAACCAAAGCTTTCAGGACCATAAACCCTTGCCACCAACGCAATACCAAAAAAACCAGCAATCATCGAAAGCAACTTACCGACGATTAGCCAACCACTATTTGACAAAATGGTGCGAGCGCTCAATTATAGATCCGGATAGTATTGATGCTAAGCTTATCTGAACACGGGATAGCCCCCTCCTCACAAGGATGCCCGAGCGAAATCCACATCACGATTCTCTCATCCTTATTCAATCCCAGAATGTCTTCTGCTTGGCGCTCCCTTTCCTCAATATCTGGCCAGTTAATAGGGCAAGAACCCAACCCGAGAGTTTCCAGCGCATACATAAAGGACATGGCTGCCAGCCCTACATCGACATATATTACATGACGATCCCGAGGCTCCGGGTAAGCTCTCAGTTGCCCGACCACCGCCACCATCACAGGTATGTTTTCCGCAAAGCCCTTGATACCCATTGGTAAATGTCGTGTTTGCTTCAACAGCTCTGGGTCGTCAAATACACGAAAATAGAATGGCTGCCGATTACAGGCACTGGGCGACAGTGTTGCTATCTCTACAGCTTGGTCAATCAACTCTCTAGGGACAGGCTCCGGCCTGTACCATCTCACCGAGCGCCGTCGCTGCGACAAAGCAAGCATTCCCTCATACGTAACCGGTTGCTGCACCGAGTTTTTTCTCATAAAGGGGATCAATTTTTCTTTCGCCCGTCTCTTCAGAGGGAGCTCCCGCAACGCCTCCTCGAAGGCGGTTCTTGCCGAACGTACAATTTTAGTACCATCACAAACTGAGAAATACTCCTCCAGAACATCATGAGCCCATGTAATTTCATCTGAATCTTCCCCATTCCGTAACGTAGAGACAAATGAGTCTACAGTCTCAGTAATAATATCTTCTGCGAAAACCGACTTTCTCTGCCTCATGGAAAGGCCTTTCTCAAGTCGATGAATAGAGCGCCTCAAGTGGTAATTAACCCTCCACTGCCCCTCCCTGTTCTTCTCATGATCAAGCCGACCAGCAATAACCGATGCAGCTTCCCGATTAAAACTACTGCTAAAAATAAAAAAAATCTTTAGAAAAACCGTATTGGCCAGCGCAAGCCGCATAAACATCTGTCGAAAAGCACCGACGGCCCGCTGAAAGGCTGCCACACTTCTTTTCCCCACAACTTTTTTGATGATTTTCTTTACTGTGGCCTGCATTTCGGCAACTCCGAACTCGACTTGGCACCCCCCCCTTTTTACCGAGGGTTATGCTCACTCAGGTATTGCTAAACGACACCTCTAGCAGAATTATCTGCATCAAAACTAAACCGGACCCATCAATAGAATAGTCGTTATGAAATATAACCATCCGGATTTTGCTTTTGCCAGCGCCAATGGTCCGCACACATCGCGTCGATTCCTCTTGTGGCCTTCCAGGCTAGCACCCGCTCCGCATTAGCTGGATCAGAATAACAACTGGCCACATCGCCCGGGCGACGATCAACAATACGATAAGGTACCTCACGGCCAGTTGCCGCAGAAAAGGCATTAACCATCTCCAACACGCTATAACCACGCCCGGTGCCGAGGTTTGCTGTAATCATACTTTTTTTGTCCTCCAGCGCGCGCAGTGCAGCCAAGTGGCCTTCAGCAAGGTCCATTACATGGATGTAATCTCGGACGCCTGTACCGTCCTGAGTAGGATAATCTCCACCAAAAACACTCAGCTGTGCTCGCTTGCCAATGGCAACCTGTGCAATAAACGGCATGAGGTTATTGGGAATACCATTAGGGTCCTCACCTATTTCGCCACTTTCATGGGCGCCCACAGGATTAAAATAGCGCAGCAACGCCACCTGCCACCGGTTATCGCTGGAGTAGAGATCACGGAGCATATCTTCAATGTGCAACTTGCTCGCGCCATAAGGATTGGTCGCACTGAGAGGAAAGTCTTCCTTAATGGGCACAGAGGCCGGGTCACCGTACACCGTTGCCGATGAGCTAAATACCAGAGTGCGTACCCCTGCCCGTTCCATGGCTTCCAACAAACGTACCGTGCCAACCACATTGCAATCGTAGTACTGCAACGGCTTTTCAACCGATTCACCCACCGCCTTCAGGCCGGCAAAATGGATCACGGAATCGATATCATGGTCGGCGAAAAGTCGGTCCAGGCAATCCGCATCGCGAATGTCGCCTTCAATGAAAGTCAGCTCACGCCCAGTCAGCTTTTGAACACGGCGCAGGCTCTCCTCGCTGCTATTGGTGAGGTTATCAAGCACGACAACCTCGCGCCCAGCTTCAAGCAGCAACAGCACCGTGTGAGAGCCGATATAACCGGCTCCGCCGGTGACCAATACTTTGCTCATGATTCATCATCCTGTTCCAAGGTTATCGCCTGAGCTGCCACCACCCATTTCGCAGGCTCCACCCGTTGAAATTAAACAGCCAAGCCAATCGTAGAATTAACCCACCGCGGCCATCGCCTCTTTCACATTCTTCTCGAACAAGTCACGAATTCGGCCTAGGGCTTCATCGTTATCTGCCTCAAAACGCAACACTAACTTCGGCGAGGTATTGGAGGCCCGACACAGGCCCCAACCATCGGCATAATCCATACGAATACCGTCAATTACACACCGCTCACCGTCACCAAACGGGGCGTGCTCTTGCAGGTATTTCACAATGGCGAATTTATTGTCATCGGTCACATCGATATTGATCTCAGGTGTAGTACACAATGAGGGATAACGGGCAAACAACGCATCGGCATCGCCATCGAAACGGCTAACAATGCCAAGAAGTCGTGCTCCGGCCACCAAGGCATCATCAAAGCCGTACCAATCTTCAGCAAAAAAGATATGCCCACTCATCTCTCCTGCTAACAAGGCACCGGTTTCTTTCATGCGTGCTTTGATAAGGGAGTGTCCGGTTTGCCACATTTCTGGCTCCCCCCCGGCGTCCCTAATCACGTCGAACAGGGAGCCTGTGCACTTCACATCAAAAATAACTTTTGCGCCGGGATGCCTGCTCACCATATCCTCTGCCAGCGCCATTAGCAGAATATCCGGATACACCACCTCTCCAGCAGGTGTAACAACCCCAACCCGATCGCCGTCACCATCAAAAGCCAGTCCAAGGTCGGCCTTTTCTGCTTTTACGCTAGCAATTAAATCCTGCAAATTGTTGAGGTCACCCGGGTCCGGGTGATGATTCGGGAAGGTGCCGTCCACGTCAGTGAACAGCGGCACAACCTCACACCCTAACGCCTCAAGCACTTGCGGTGCCTGTAAACCAGTGATGCCATTGCCACAATCGACAACCACCTTCATAGGCCGCGCTAGGCTATGGGCACTCAAAAACGCAGCCTGATAATCCACCAGCACATCCTGCTCACGATACTCGCCCTGCCCTTCAGCAAAGCGCTGATCTACAATTCTGCGATGCAACGCCTGAATGCGTTCACCCGAGAGTGTCACACCGTCAATTACAATTTTAAAACCATTGTAATTGCCCGGGTTATGGCTACCAGTCAGCATCACACCGGAATTGAGTCCCTCAATATGATGCGTTGCAAAATACAGCACAGGCGTCGGTACCAACCCCACATTCACTACCGTGCACCCGGTGGACTGAACACCCTCACTCAAGGCCAGCAACAAAGCGGGACCAGACAAGCGCCCGTCTCGCCCTATAGCGATGGCCGTCTGTCCTTGAGCTTGCACTTCGGACCCAATCGCCCGACCAATTTCATAAGCCCATGCATCCGTGAGCGTTTCGTTATAAATACCGCGAATATCGTAAGCACGAAAAATCGAAGCGGGAATGGGGTGAGTCATTAATGTCATCCTTGTAAGACACAGAGCACACAACCAGCTGGCACAGCATGATAAGGGAGGGCTCTGTCCATTTGCATTCGTGTTTAATGTTATTGCGTCGCTTGCTTGCACGCGATATGGCGCGCTAACGACAGTGAGGAATCATCCACCTCATGGGCGCCATCAGGGTCCGCCAGAACCGCCAACATATCGGTGGCGATCACCTTACCCATCTCCACGCCCCATTGATCAAAAGGATTTATTCCCCAAATCACCGCTTGGGCAAACACCTTATGCTCATACATGGCCAGCAAGGAGCCAAGGGTTCTAGGCGACAACTCATCCAGCACCAGAGTGGTGCTGGGCTGATTACCCCGATAACGCTTGTAAGCAGGCAAAGCCAGCGTTGAATCCAAAGCCTGCTCGCCAAACGCCAACAAACGCGATTGAGCCAGGCAATTGGCGTTAGACAGAGCATGCTGGCCTTCCAATTCCACCGCCGCACCCGAATGTGCGCTTTCGGTATAGCGCCGTGCGGTCATCAAAAACTCGCACGCCACCGGCTGAGTACCCTGGTGCAACAACTGGAAAAAGGCATGCTGTGCATTCGGGCCAACCTCACCCCAAATCACCGGACAGGTGTGGTAATCCACAGGGTCGCCATTACGCGACACACTCTTCCCGTTAGACTCCATCTCTAACTGTTCTAGATAAGCAGGCAGATATTTTAAGCGGCCATCGTAGGGCAGCACTGCACGGGCGCGGATATCCAGAAAATTGATATTCCACACATCCACCAAAGCCAGCATAACCGGGATATTCTCGTGCCATGGGCGCTGGCGAAAGTGGAGATCCATGTCATGGGCACCCGCCAGCAACTCACGAAACCCATGCATCCCCACGGTAAGTGCAATGAGCAAACCAATAGCAGACCACAAAGAATAACGCCCGCCCACCCAATCCCAGAAC
>UEXM01003109.1_pt1 | contig 10970 bp, 9 predicted proteins | sample 1796661 | NCBI WGS metagenome assembly UEXM01 (sample SAMEA4772469, study PRJEB27181) | metagenome
GGGTTGCCCTGATTGCCCCGGACTGGGTGAACCCGCCGGTGGTAAAGGCCCTGTTCGGCCTGTTTGCCTTGCACGCTCTGCTGCTGGGCAGCTTCCTGCTGGCCGCCCGTTACCGACGCCAGCGCAAATCCAGCTGGTCACTGATGGAAAGCGTGATCATCTTCTCCTATGCCCTGGTCTGCCTGATCAGTAGCTGGCTTACCGGCACCCAGTTCACCGCCGGGCTGCTGCTGTTATTGCTGGGGGTTAACATTGCTTCCCCGCTGGCCAGTATCCACAAGCTCAAGCAGGCCTACGGCCTGGTCTGTATCGCTCTGGCCGTGTTTATCTTCCTATACCTGAACGGCGGCTTTACCCATGCCCCCTTGTTTGCCCGCCCCCCTTACCAGGCGGATGGTAGCCCGGTAATCTTCTGGTTTGTGTTCCAGTCCGTGCTGGCGGTGACCCTGCTGCTCATTCTTTACATCGGGCTGGTCGCCACCGAGCGCTGGAGCAACCGGGAAGACCTCTATCGGGAAATGTCCACGGTGGACGGCCTGACCCGGCTTACCAACCGGCGCTCGTTTATTGAACGGGGCGAAAGCGAGCTCAACCGCACCCGGCGCACGCCCGCCTCGCAGCTATCGTGCATCATGCTGGATATCGATCACTTCAAGGGCATCAATGATACCCACGGCCACGATGCCGGCGATGCGGTACTGGTTAAGGTATCGGAAATCATGATGGATAATGCCCGCCAGTATGACGAGGTGGGCCGGTATGGCGGCGAGGAGTTTGCCATTCTGCTACCTGCCACACCGCTGGAAAACGCCATCAAGGTAGCCGAGCGCCTCCGTACCAGAATCGAGGCGCTGGAAATACCCTGCAACGGCACGACCCTGCGTGTCACCGCCAGCTTTGGCGTCGCCTGCTACCCCTACAATGACATCCAGGACATGAACGGCCTGCTCAAGTCTGCCGACACGGCCCTCTATGCCGCCAAGCATGGTGGGCGCAACAAGGTGATTGCCGCCCGGGAGCAAAGCCTGGCCGCCAACGGCTGACGCAGGGCATTTTGATCGCAAGGGTAGCGGACACTCCCAGGTCCCGGACATTCAGGTTGAGGTACACATCGGGCTGGAACGGCATGGTCGAAATCCCCCTGAACGAGACAGGCTTTCTTCGGCCCTACCGGGTTGTCACCGGGCTGCAAAGTACGCAGGCCCGGTGACGGCAGGAACAACGACAACAAATAAACCGCGGGTCAGACCTTCAGGTATTTCGCCGCCTTGGCATCCGCCTTTTTCGCCAGCGGTTTCAGCTCGGCGATTTTTTCACAGACCGCGTCGCACTCTTCCTTGCTGAGCGCATGGCCATCCACCGCCTTGTGCAGCTGGTGCATGTAGTTATCCAGTATCGTCAGTACAGACAGGTGCACCAGCGGCGCAATGGACGACTTCTTCTGGGTAATGTGCTGTTTGCGGTGGGCTTGTTCCCAGCGTTTTTCGAATTCCTTGTGGCTCAATGTCATGACAACCTCCCTGTTCAGAATGTGAGTTTATTAACGCTGATGCTGTTCAGCCCCAGCTCACCGCCGCTGATGCCTTCCAGGGCCACCGGCAGGCTGATGTCGTTGAGCGACACCTTGCCCAGGGTGGCACCGAGCTTGGCATCACTGAGCGTCATGCTGCCCACGTTCAGATGCACCGTGGGGGTAACCGCAATGCTCACTTTGAGGATGCCCAGATCCACACCCAGGGATTTATCCGAGGCGGTGGCGTCCACATTGAACGCCTGGCTGGTGGCCGCCGGCATCGTCACAGACGGGATGCTGATGTTTTCCAGGCTGGCACCAGGCAGGACCAGCTGTTCGGTCGGAGCCGCCCGATTCACGCGCAGGGCTTCGCCGTTGGCGCCCGGCACCGACAGGGAACTGAGCGACAGCTCACCGATGCCCATACCGGACACGGACAAGCCGGCGCTGGGCAGGCCCAGCTTATCCAGGCGAATGCCGGACAGATCCAGGTTGCCCAGGTTGAGCTGATCGATGGGCTTCATCTGCGCCACCAGGCCGGGAATATCAATGGCCGGAATCTGCAGATCAATATTGCCCAGATCCGGCACTGTGATGGTGCCCAGATCCACCGGGATATCCAGGCTGCCCATATCCTCGCTGCCATCCCAACTGCCGAGCCAGCCCAGGTCAATTTTCCAGTTCAGCCGAAAGCCCAGCTCGACGATGGTGCGCACCTGGTTGAGTACGGCTCTGGCGCTATCCACGGAAGCCTGGGTATTTCCCACGTGCAGATTGCCGATGCTGGCACTGCCCAGGGTGACCTTTTCCACGCGTAGATTGTTGAGCGTGCCGTCTTGCACGCTGACCTGATCGATGGCGATTTTGCGGGAAACCTGGGCGCCGAGCACGCCCAGGCGGGTGAGAAGATCCCGGGAAACCGGGAGAGAATCCAGCAGGTTGTCCGCAGACAACCGTTCCTTTAGTGACATGTTTGCCTCCTGGCAGGGTTGAGTTCGCACACTCCGGTGTGCGCTCATACTCTAACCAGTGAGGCATTTATTGCATATAAAGCAAGCGTACCAATTTGCCGGCCGATATCGGCGGCGCATCCCGCAGGGCCCACTCGCGTACCAAAAAAGACTATAATCGCCCCCTTCCTAAACAGAATATGCGTGCGGACTTACCATGCCTTCTTTCGATATCGTCTCTGAAATTGATGAAGTGGCCCTGCGCCACGCGGTGGATAACGCCAACCGCGAACTCGCCAACCGTTTTGACTTTCGCGGCGTCGAGGCCAGCATTGAGCAGAATGGTCTGGATGTGACCCTGAAGACCCAGTCGGACTTTCAGGTACAGCAACTGGAAGAGTTGTTTGCCAAGGCGGCAGTGAAACAGGGCATCAGCGTCGCCGGCGCCGACCGCCCGGAAAAGCCTGAACACAGTGGAAAAACCTTCTCGCTGACACTGACCTTCCGTCAGGGCATTGAGCAGCCCCTCGGCAAGCAGATCGTCAAGATGATCAAGGACAGCAAACTCAAGGTGCAGGCTTCCATTCAAGGCGACCAGGTACGCGTGAACGGCAAGAAGCGTGATGACCTGCAAGCCGTGATGGCACTGCTGCGCGAATCAAGCATTGAAACACCGCTGCAGTTCAATAATTTCAGAGATTGAAGCAGTGGCGAGCGACTAGCTTCTAGCTGCTAGTTTTAACGCGTGACAGGTCTTGTTCTCTTGAAGCGCCAGAAGCCGCGTCCAAACCTGGGGCGCGGCCTCTGGCGCTTAAGACACTGGCGGGCCAGACCCGCGCTTAACTAGAAGCTAGAAGCTAGTAGCTAGTCGCTCGAAACTAGTTGTTTAAAATAATAAGGAGACATCATGTCCGCTACTTCGCATCAGGCGGTGCCACGCCTCAACCTGCTCTGGTTCACCGTGCTCGCCGCTCCCATGATGATCGGTATCGCCATCGCCCTGATGATCTGGTTCGGCCAGTATCAGGCACCCATGGATTTGCTACCCGAGGACACCCTGCGCATGGGCGCGCTTGGTGCCATGGCACTGATGCTGGTGGTGGCAAGACCGCTGCGCAATCTGCTGATGGCACCGACAGCCATCGTGCAGCGCGCCTTGCAAGGCACCACACCGGCCAACGCTGATGAGGAGGCCGTCATCAAGGTTCAGACCAGCATGTTCATACTGCTGGGGCTTCTCGATGCGGTTGCCATGATCGTGATTGCCTTCTGCCTGATGCAAGCGGACGCGCACCTTGCCATTTTGAACGGCATCTTCAGCTTGATACTGGCGATCATCGCCAAGCCGAATTTTTCCGCACTGATTGAGCAAACCCGAAAGCAATTGCAGCGCTAAGCTGACCAGGGAAACGCGCGGGTTCCGTCGCTTTCAAAAACCGCCACAACGCTGTGTCATAAGGCTTTCAATTTTCTGGTAGGTAAACGCTTTCGGGGCATTGTCATTCAGTGTCACCGTCAGCGTTTGCGCTCCGGCGTCATAACTGACGGTTGCCTGGTTGCCCGCATCGTCCGTCATTATTAACGACCCGCTGGTGACTTCGTCCTCCCTATCCAGCAGCCCTTCGCCCTCCGCAACCTGCTTTACATACAAGTCCTGATTCGTTTCCGCATGGAAAGCTCCCTGCGGGCAGCTCTTCAGTAGCACACCGGCAATGCTGTAACCATAGCGGCCTTGATAGCGCTCTATATGCCCTTCCTCGAACGTCATATCGCCGTTTATGTCGTATGCCAGCCAGAACCGTTCCTGCTCATTGTCTCCGAACTGGGTGGTCCCGGTAGCACTGCCGTCACTATCTATCGCCGTACTCCCCACCACCGAATACTGTTCCAGTTCACCACCGTCACTGCCGTAGGCCTGGTCGTCTGAATCACGGCGCAGATGCATAAACCCATACCAGTAGCGGGAAAATATTACTGTTTCCCCTTCAAATGATTGCGACACAGAGAAAGGGGATTCCAGCGAGGTGCCTGATTGCTCAAACCCGATGAAATCCGTTTCAGAAAGAAAGTTACCGCTACCAATACCGGAAACCGGATAACCCACGCGGCGCATGCCATCCGCGTGGCCTGCCCCTGAAAACGTATCACTGGAAAAACAGTTCCTGTCTTCGCTCTTTATCACATCATGCAAGGCACCGGAAAAGGGCGAGTCCACATCCTGATCAGAACGACCGGTGACTTCATATTCCCCGCCACCACCACAGGAGTGCCCCTTGTCATCCCGAGCCGCCCCGGTCATATCCACTTCCAGAGCCACATTCAGATTGGCCATCAAACGGGTGAGCGGCATATAGGTTTCATCCATCAAGGATCCTGGAGCCAGAAGCACCACATTTTCTTCACTATCCAGGGTCGCAGAAGCCACTCTTTCAAGTGCCGCTACTCCGCTGTTGTCATTATTGTTGTCAGGCGAATTTGATGAACCCTTCTCACTACTCCCACCGCCGCCGCCACAGGCAACCATCAGGCTCGTCATCCATACCAGGTAGCCCATCCTTACCGTGCTGCTGCAATCCATCCTTGATTCCCCTGTCAGTCCATTTATCAGCGAAGTGGAATCTAACAGGTTGGTAAAAACATGCCGTACGGATACCGGCAAAGCCGAGTAAGACAATCACACCAGAAAAAGTAAGACATGGATTACACCATAGACTTTACACAAGCATCACAGTGCTTCCTGCAAGTTACAGACAACACTGCAATTGCCATCAAAATCACAATCGCTGCCTTAGTGAAGAGCTGTTTTTATAACCACTAATCGGACGATAAGCGGTGCCGCTCTTTCATACCGATATCGCAGATGCCTGTTTTCATTGTTGAAAATCACTATAAAAACAGACTGAACGCCGTTCTATAAAAGTTATTCCGAAGCCGCCAAACCATTTTTCACTGGCTCGGGCGGCTAAAAAAGCGCCACCATACAGACAGGAAGGTGTGACGCAGTTCCTTCCGGGAGGAATCATGTTTAAGGCAAAGGCAGCATGGATCGCTGCCATGATGGTGGTCTGGAGTAGCAGCCAGGCAGCCTCGGTCAGTGACTCGGCCAGGGCCAGAATCACGCTGATTATTCCGCCGTCGTTCAAGGTAGAGGGCCTGTCACAGATGCAGGCCACGGAATCACGACAATACCGGGCAGATCAGCTTTGCCTGCGGGGGCCGCGCAGCATGGATTATTCGTTGCAAGTCCGCGATGGCGATGGTCAGCTCAGCCAGGCACAGGCTGATTTTATCCCCGCCAATGCCACGCCGGATTGTCACGGTGAATCTGCTTCCCTGTTGCTACACAATGGCAAGCAGGCTCTTCAGAAAGCCGACGAAGTGACCTTGATGATCATTGCGGAATAGCACGGTTCCGGTCATTGCCGGAACCGTGCCAGCCGTCATTTCTTCTTGCCTTTACCTCCACCCTTTCCGCCGCCCTTGCCACCGCCATCATCCTGGGCCGTGCACTGACCCGGCTTGTGCAGTTGCAGATTGCCCCGTGACAGCAACCCCGACTCCGCATAACCGCCGGACATGATGGCAAAGTGATCCGCTCTGCCCGGCTCACCCGCGTCGGTAACGGTCACCCGGCACAGGCTGTTACCCGTGCCATCGCACACATAATCCAGACGCCGGGTAAGGGCATCCACCAGCACATAATCACTCAACTCGTGAGCACGAATATGCGGGCCGCCGCTGCGATGGTCCACACCATTGAAATGACCGCTCAGGCCGTTGGCTTTCAAACCACCCACCATACCGAACGACAATCTGCCGCCGGCCACATCCAGCTGACCGCCACCGGTGACAAAATCCTTCACCGGGCAGACAAAGGTATCGCCGCAAGTAATACCGGCGCGGGCGTGGCTGATCACCACATCCGCACTGATGGCACCGTAAAGCAGATGGTTATCCAGCAAGGAGACATGCAGGGCATTGGTCACAACGGTGTTCTGATCAATGATCTGTTCATTAATCACCACCCTGGCCAGCCCGGGAATATCGACGGTCTGATTGGGGTGGCCGGACACCTGAATGTCGTAGCCATTGATGCGTAACCCCACCAGCCGCGACGACCCGGACGTCGCCACGCCCTCATCGGTACAATGCGTTTGCGCCTGAGCTTCCAGCACCGCTGCCGATACCGTCAACAACCCAAGCACTGACACATCCAGCCCCACTACGGTGGATTGTGCGTGTGTCATGTCACCACTACCGACCACTGACGCGGAAAGGATGTCGGCCCCCACATTGACCAGGCCAGTCTCCGCCACCGCACTGATACCTTTCTCACGCATACCGCCACTGGCATCCAGCATGCCAGTATTGTTGAGAACAACCCGGGTCTCCCCGAGCAGAAACGTTTGCAGGGTGATATCCACGGCCGTGGCTTCACCGCTGTAGGTGGTAGTGACCGCATCGCCACCACCGCCACCACCTTTGCCCGGTGGCGGCCCCTTGGCTTCAGCTAGCGGAGCCAATAGCAGGCAGGCCGTGATAACAGGAAGAAACAGTCGGGAGTAATAGAGCAATAGTAAGCGTCGCATGTTGCACCTCCAGGGACAGGACAGTTTCCCAAGACGATCGCAACGCGCGAACAAAGCGGACCATAGTGAGCACAGGGATAAGGGCACCAGCGGTCCTGAAGATCTCTATTAAGCGCGCAAAATCTGCCACCTGCATCCCGGTTTTTCACAACCACAACAAATTCGTACCCGACGCAGCAAATCCACACCCTGAAAGCGATAAAACCTATGAAAAACAGGCCAGTGAACCCGCACCTTGTTGCTGGGCATACCGGGGCACAGGCCAGTATTTCCTATTGAACACCCCGGGACATGAATTGTTAATGAACAGCGTTTAACAATTCATGTCCCATGCTCTACAACTGTTCCCGTGATCGATAACAAGGAGAACCATCATGGGTTTCAGGAACGGATTCACCCGTTTATTTGCCGGCCTGGTCCTGCTGCTGGGCAGCATGACCACCCCGGCCCTGGCCGTCGGGTTGATGACCCCGGCCAACAGCAGCCTGCCACCGCTACAGATCCGCGAACAGCATGTCACCGTGGATGTGGAAGACGGCTACGCCATCACTGAGGTGGAGCAGGTCTTCCACAATCCCAATGATCAGGACCTGGAAGCCTACTACCGCTTCCCGGTCCCCGAGCGCGGCACCGTGGCCGAATTTACCGTGTGGATCGACGGCAAGCCGGTTATTGGCGAAGTGCTGGAAAAACAGCATGCCCGCCAGGTCTACGAACAGGAAAAAGCCGCCGGCCGCGAGGCCGGGCTCACCGAGAAGGACAGCTACAAGGCCTTTGATGTACTGGTGCAACCGGTACGCGCAGGCCAGGACACCCGGGTACGGCTGGTCTATATGCAGCCTGCCTTTGTGGATACCGGCATCGGCCGTTATGTGTACCCACTAGAGGAGGGCGGCGTGGACGAGAAGAAGCTGGCGTTCTGGACCGCCAACGACAGCGTGGAAGAACACTTCAGCTTTACCCTGAACCTGCGCAGCGGCTACCCGGTGGATGCCCTGCGTCTGCCCAAGCATCCCCAGGCACAGATCCAGCAACTGGGACCGCAGCAATGGCAGGTAACACTGGATAACCGCACCGCAACCGCCAGCAGCAAAGAAGCAGCAAACAACGAAAGCGAAAACTTCGCCCCCCAGGCCGCCAATGGCCAGCCGGCCAATGCGTTCACCCTGGATCAGGACATCGTGGTCTACTGGCGTCACCAGCAGGACCTGCCCGGCAGTGTGGACCTGGTCGCCTACAAGGCGCCAGGGAAAGACCGCGGCACCTTTATGCTCAGCATCACCCCCGGTGACGACCTGCCAGCCATCAACACCGGCAGTGACTGGGTGTTCGTGCTGGATATTTCCGGTTCCATGAATGCCAAGCTGGCCACCCTGGCCGACGGCGTCAGCCAGGCCCTGGGCAAACTGCGCGGCGGCGACCGTTTTCGTATTGTGCTGTTTGATGATCGCGCCGAAGAACTTACCAATGGCTTTGTGGATGCCACCCCGGACAGCATTCGCCGCTACACGCAGAAAGTCATGCAGCTGCAATCCCGCGGTGGCACCAACTTGTTCGGCGGCCTGAGCCTGGCCTTGAAACCGCTGGACGCAGACCGTCCCACCGGCATCGTGCTGGTCACCGATGGTGTGGCCAACGTGGGCAAGACCCAGCAAAAAGATTTCATCGACTTGCTGGAAAGCCACGACATTCGTTTATTCACCTTTGTCATGGGCAACAGCAGCAACCGACCCATGCTTACCGCCATGACCGATGCCAGCAACGGCTTTGCCATCAGCGTGTCCAACAGCGATGACATCGCCGGGCAGATTCTCAACGCCACCGCCAAGCTCACCCACCAGGCCATGAATGACGTGGAGATTGATATCGACGGGGTACGCACCGCCGACCTGCAACCGCAGCGCATCGGCAGCATCTACCACGGTCGCCAGATCGTGCTACTCGGTCACTACTGGGGCGACGGCCCGGCGAACGTCACCCTGCGCGCCAACGTGGCCGGCCAGGACAAGCAATACAAGACCCGTTTCGACTTCCCCGCCAGCGGCGGTGACAACCCGGAGCTGGAACGACTGTGGGCCTACGCCACCATTCAGGACATGCAGCGGGAGATAAATTATTTCGGCGAAGAGAAGGACCTGCAGCAGGGCATTATCGACCTGGGCCTGGAATACGGCCTGGTCACCAACTACACCTCCATGGTGGTACTGCGAGATGAAGTGTTCGAGGAATACGGTATCGAACGTCGCAATGCCAAACGCCGGGAAATCGAAAAGCTGGCCAAGGAACAACGCCAAGCCAACGCGCCCACCAGCAACCGCGTGGACACTGCCCAGCCCATGTACACCAGCAACCGGCCGTCCTATAGCGGCGGAGGTGGTGGCGGCGCCTTCGGCATCGGTGCCCTGCTGCCCTTCCTGATCCTGCTGATCGGCGGCGGGCTGCGACGCCGCCACTGATTCAACCAATGACAACAAACCTTCCCGGACAGGCCTCCTCTGTCCGGGATTTTTGTATGGCCGCAAATCCCCACGGCTTTTAAAACGTAGGGTGCACTGAGCCTAAGGCGAACTGCACCATCTAACGACGAATCGGTGCAGTTCGCCTTAGGCTCAGTGCACCCTACGCGGTTGTTGAGCGCTTCCGTTCCCTCTAAGCCGCGATGAACCTTTTTACTCCTGGCGCCCTTCGATTGCAGATAGTAAAACCCCGGCAGCGATCCCCAGGCGCTTGTCCAAACGGCCGTCACCGTCGGTACTGAAATCCACATCCAGTTTCAGAATAAAGGGATTGAATCGCTGGCGATATTCCGCCACGGGCTTGTCGCCCACAGTGGCGTGGTAGTGCTGCGGAAAGAAAAACGCCAGGAATTCCACATAACGACGCACCAGCGCCTTGAGCATGGAGTCTTCCTCCAGCGTGCCGATCTCCTGACCTTCGTTATTCAGGAAGGTCCAGTGGTCGCGCAGGAAAGACGACTTGAAACCCGCTCTGCGCAAGGTGCCCACATGCTCATTATTCTGTGAATCATGCACGTCATAGGCACCGGCAAAATCGAAAATGCTGCGGGTGGAGATACGCAGCAATTCCTGCTCCTGGCTATCATCCGCGTACAGGCGGATATCCTCGCGGAGGCGGAAGCGCTTCATGTTGGAATATAGCGCCAGCTCACCCTCATCGGTATAAAGGTGAAACGCATCGCCGAAGAACCGAAAGAACTTGCGGCGAATGGTGTAGCGGGGATGTTGAAAGCGCACAGCGTGCGTCATAGCCTGCTCTCCTTGGCAATTTTCTGAAAAACACTTCTGTGTTTGTGGGAACCGATGCTTGCATCGCGAAGGTTCTGGCATAACCGTTGTTATTCGCGATGCAAGCATCGCTTCCCACAAAAAGATAACGCGCTTTACCAAAGCGGATGGCAAACTCTGACCTACAGGTGGTGCAATGGATCCGACATTCTGGCATCAGAAATGGCATAACTCGGAACTCGGCTTTCATCTTCCCCAGGTCCATCCTCTGCTGCAACGTTACCTGGGCGAGCTGTCGTTGAAAGCCGGCCAGACCGTCTTTCTTCCCCTGTGCGGCAAGACCCTGGATATCGGCTATCTACTGGAACAAGGCTATCGGGTGATCGGTGCAGAGCTGTCGGATAAAGCCGTCACCGAGCTGTTCGCCTCATTGCATCGCCACCAGCCGATCATCACCGACTGGCAAGGCGGCAAGCGTTACCAGCATGGCGACCTCACCGTCTTTCAGGGTGACATCTTCCTGCTGCAAGCCATCGATATTGAGGCACCGGATGCCATCTACGATCGTGCCGCCCTGATCGCCCTGCCCGAGGCCATGCGCGCACGTTATGCTCGCCACCTTATGACACTCACAGACAAGGCACCGCAGTTACTTATCACATTGGAATATGAT
>UEXM01003111.1_pt1 | contig 10964 bp, 16 predicted proteins | sample 1796661 | NCBI WGS metagenome assembly UEXM01 (sample SAMEA4772469, study PRJEB27181) | metagenome
AAGACGACATCAAAGTGTGGGCAGAAACCAACGGCTTTGAATTAGTTCCAGTGTGCCCAGAAAACGAATTGTTCGGCACACCCAGAAAAGCCATCCGCTTGCGAGCGGTTGACGGCGAGATAAAAGGGTTTGCCGGCAAAGATGAAGTCTACGGACAACTAAAAGATAGGTGTCAAAAAATAGCCGAAAGACATAAAGATGCAGTTGGGTTTATAGGAATCTCCAATTCTCCTTCTTGCGGTCTATCTACTGGCGTAAAAGACTTAGGTTCAACTATTAAGGCACCGATGCACCAAAGTCTTGACTGTCCCACTACGGAGATTAGTTCTATGCGGAACGAAAAGAACAGAGAAGTATTTCTTCGGAGAATACTAAAGAACTTATGATATGGTTCTTTTTAGAATACCCAGTGATAAGCGGATTATTATATTCTATTGTTTTAGGACTTCCATCGGGGTTGGCAATTGTTTGGAGCCTGAGAGAGTTTGAAAACCCACCAGAAAAAGATGATAGCTTTTGGGATGAGGATTGGGATTTATGAGAGCGGGTGATTTAGTAAGGTTCAGACAATGCACTTTCCACGGAACCCCAAAAGTTTATTCTGAGTGGAAAGTAGGGTTACTGCTGGAGTACAAACCTTGGTACAAAATTGCAAAGATTAGTTACAACGGACACATAGTCAAGGTTCATGGCTCCGATGCTCAGATTTTTAAGAGAGCAAAACGATAATGAGGCAACTATTTATTGTACCCTTTACTGCAAACTCAGGAGAGTCCAATGACTAAAAAGATTACTGTAAAACAAATTACTAAAATGGTAATGGAAAGAATGAACCTTTCAGAAGCGCCGGTTGATGATTTTTTGGCATCTACAGACAAGCCCCTTCCTGATTTTGTTTCAACCCTCAAGCAAGTGTCTGCTGACGACGAATTCCGAAAAGTAGCAGGCGCAGGACAGGCTGATGGTAACCCACAAGATGAGGTTGTAACAGTCGAGCGAACCCAAGCAAAAGCCATTGACCTTCTTCCTACTCAGGCTGAAATTGGAATGAGTAATAGTTTGGCTGACCAAATGACCAACCAGTACAATGCTGCAAAGACAGCCTTAGGGTTGGTAAATGACCCAATCATTATGCCCAGTGCAGATAATCCTCCCCCAGCCATTTTAGTGTTTAATGGGAAATACATTCTTGATGGGCATCACAGGTGGTCTCAGGTTGCAATGATGAACCCTGATGGTGAAGTTGCTATTGATAATATGACCAGTCCGAATATTAAAGACAACGAGCAGGCTCTAAAAGTAATGCAAATGGCAATTGGTGCGAAGGCTGGAAAAGTAGTCACTAAACCATTTGAAGGACAGAACCTAATGAAAGCTACTGACCAAGCCGTCAGAGCATATGTTATCGAAAACATTGAAGATGAAGTTCTGAATCTACTGGTAGAGGCAAAGAAAATTAGCGAACCTAACAAAGATGCTGCTGCCAATTATATAGTTGAAAACTTCAAGCTAGTCAAGAAGAATCCAGGACCTTTCTCTAGAGAGAAGAGTATGCCGCAAGCTGGTAAGTCTGGTGTTTCTCAAGATGATGTGAACTCTGCCTTGGCAGCCGGTGAGATTAACTTCATACAGCCGGATAAAGGTGATGCCGCTAATCGCAAGGATGACTTGATTCCCGAGGGTATTAAAAACAAGTGGAAAAAACTTATCAAGTAAAGGTATAAAAAAATGAAAATATCTAAGAACCGTATTCGCACTATAGTCCTTGAACAAATGTCCAAGATTCAAGAAGCAACAAAAGCTAACCCGGACATGGTTAAGGCTGTTACCGATGCTATTGATAAGGCTCCTAACCTCGCTCAGGCTTTGGACCGAGTACAGGATGCTGCTACGGGCGGTGCTGTTATAACACATTTTGTGAATAAACTTTCAGCTAAAGGGATTGACAAATCAAAGCTAATCAGGATGACGACCCCGCAGTTCCAAGCAGCTAAAGAGGCCGTTACTCCGGCCGTAGGTAAGAGCACCGCTGCAAAGACAACCCCTCCCGCCTCTGCCCCTGCTGCTGCCCCGAAAACAGCCGAATAAATAATAGCTTACTATTTATATCTACAGAGGAGGTACTGTAGATATGCAGGAAAAAATAGACCAATGGCTCGGTAAGTGGGCTTCACGAAAACTAATAGTGTGGGGAACTTCCACCGCTTTCTTGGCGGCTGGTTCGGTAACAAGCAGCGACTGGGTTGCTGTATCCCTAGCTTACATAGGACTTCAGGGCGCAGCAGATATTGCTGCTAAATGGAAACACGGGTGATGAAGAAACTATGGTTTAAAGCCAAAGAGATTTGGTGGAAAATTATACTAGGGGTTGTTGTAGTGGCAGCCCTCTTGATTTACTTTTACCGCTTGCTTCGCCCAACGGAAGACAAGACAGAATATTTAGAAGCAATAAAGACAGAAGCTACAGCAGCCTTAAAGGAAAATGAGTTGCGTGGTAGACTAGAAAAAGATAAGATTGGGGCAATTAAAGGAGTCTTTGAGAGTCGTCTTAAAGATACACATAGAATAGACGACCGAGAAGAACGTTTAAAAGCCCTCATCCGACTTCATAAAGAATTGGATATTTAAGGAGAAAGAAAATGGTAGATATCCCTACATTAGAAATCGAAGATTATGACCCAGACCTCAACGAGGAGGAAGAAGCCGTTGAGGATAAATCAGGCGGTGCCTTAACTTACGCTATTGTTGGCGCTGGTCAGGGCGGCGGTCGTATGGCTAAAGCCTTTTATGATATGGGTTACACAAAGACTGTAGCTGTCAATACAGCCCGTTCTGATTTGAATGGTTTAGATTTGCCGGATAGTCAAAAGTTTTTGGTTGACGAACACGGCGAGCAGGGCGCTGGCAAGGACCAAGCGAAAGCTCAAGAGGCAATCGAGAAAAAAGAACAAGAAGTATTCAACAAGTTCCGTGAAGTGTTTGGAACCAATGTTGACCGTATCTTGATTTGTCTTGGAGTGTCTGGCGGTTCCGGGGGTGGCACCGTCAACACCCTTATTAAAGTAGCTAAGAAGTACTTCACTTATATTGGCGTTGAAAACGTTGACGAGCGTGTTGGTGTTGTAGCTTCACTTCCCACTGCTGGCGAGTCAGCCTCGCCAACGGTAGCCAAGAACGCCCACGCTCGCATCACCCAACTTTGCGGGCTAGCAGAAAAGGGAAAGATTGCTCCGCTTATTATGGTGGACAATGAAAAGATTAAAAAGCTTTACCCCAAGCTGACAGTCAAGAAGTTCTGGACAACCATCAACAATACGGTTGCTGGGTTGTTCCACGTCTTCAACGTATTGGCAAACCAAGACTCAGAATACACAACCTTTGATGCTACAGATTACGACAGTATTATGAAGCAACCAGGCTGTATGATTATGGGTGTTACTAGTGTCAAGAACCTTGAGAACGAAACTGCTGTCTCAAGTGCTCTCAAGAAGAACCTAGAGAAGACACTTCTTGCTGAAGGTTTTGACCTGACGTCAGCCTCCGGTGCTGCTTGTATTGTTGTTGGTAGTGAGGAAATCTTTGAAGAGACTGCTGGCTTGATGGATAACATTGAGTTTGGTTTTGATACTTTGGCTGCTTTGACTGGCGGTGCCATGATTCACCGGGGAATTTACGAAGATACCAACAAGGATAAGCTAGTAACATATACTCTAGTTAGCGGACTCAAGCGTCCCGCAAAGCGTATCGAAGGACTAAAGAAATTCCTGAAGAAGTAAAATGAAAACACTGGTTACATTTGCACTGCTCTTCTCGCTCAACGCCACTGCGGCGGAGGTCACAAAGTTTGAACCTCGCCCAGTGGTGGTTGAGCAACCCGGTGGTACCTATGTGGGTATTCTCTTGAGCGAGGAAGACTTCCGGAAGATGCTTCAGAAAAAGATTGATTCTAGTGCCGCTCTTTCTGAATGCTCAGTAGATAAGCGAGTCTGTGATAAGGCAGAGCAAATATATAAAGCTTCAATTGATAAACTAGAGACTCAGCTAAAGAAAAACAATTCCTGGCTTGACAGAAACAGGGGGACTGTTGGACTCGTCACTGGGTTGCTTTTGGGAACTGGACTTTCAGTAGGTATTGTCCATGCTGTGTATCAAAAATAATGACTAAAAAAGATACTAATTATATCGCTTCTGTAGAGAAAGCCATAGCTGCTAAGTATGGAAAAGAAACAGTTCAGGATTTTCGCTCTGAGTGGTCCGAGGAAAAAGAAAAAGACTACCTCTCATCTCTCAAGAAGAGAAATAAAACAAAAGATATTTTAATCCCTGCGACCAAAAAGACTGACCCAACAGTCAGCAGAACATGTCCTGTTTGTAAAACATATTCATTTTCATCTAAAGACGACCTATATATGATTAGGTATCAGTGCTGTTTTCAGTGCTATCTTGAGCACGTTATTGCCCGAGAAGATAGATGGAAGAGCGGCTACCGCCCAACTGACGAAGAAGTACAGCTTCGCATAAGGAGAAGAAAAAATGGCTAGTGTCTTAGATGTAATTAAGGGTCTCAATCAAGCAGCAGCGAATGCATACGATGGTGCCTATGATAAAGATGGAGAAGCTCTATCTGTTGGTCTAAAGCGGGAAGAAGGGAACCCTATCCTGGATACCCGAATAATGGATGGCTTTAAGGTCCGATTTGCAGGTCCTAAAATGATACTTACTTACCAAGGTGAGATGCGCCTGGAGGAGCTTCATCCTCGTGGAAAATTTGAGAATGAGATTGAACAACGCCTTGCTGAAATCATCAAATTTCTTAAGAAAGAATACAAGAACATTACGAAAAGCAGCGTCACACTGACCCCCGACTCGGATGCAGAAATTATTGTTCAAACCACCTCCCGTATTCATACTTGGGTCCAGGCACACAAGCAATACTATGTAGGTGGATTTGATGGCGTAGAGTCTCTAGGTATGACCTCCGAGAGAGATAAAGACCGCCGACAGGATGGTTACGAGAAGAAGTTCAAGGATTTTCTAGAACTATCGACGGACAAGCGCCCAAGCAACGATACCTCAAAGCCAAATCCTGAAACCCCAGAAGGGTAATAGTCTTGCAAAAGAAGGAGCAAATGGCGGAGATTGTTCGCTGTGGTAAAGACCCTTCTTACTTTTGCATTAATTATGCTCGGATTTCTCACCCACTCAAAGGCTTAATTCCTTTTGAGTTATATGATTTTCAAAAAGATACTTTAGTAGACTTCAAGGACCATAGGTTTAACGTCATTCTCAAAGCCCGTCAGTTGGGAATCTCAACTACGGTCGCTGCGTATGTGTGTTGGCTAATGTTGTTTCATCGAGACAAGAACGTTCTCGTTGTAGCCACAAAGCTTGCTACTGCAACAAATCTGGTGAAAAAAATAAAAGCTATTCACAAGAATTTGCCTAGCTGGCTAAAGATAGCTAGTATATCAATTGATAATCGAACGTCATTTGAATTGACAAATGGCTCTCAAGTAAAAGCATCCTCTACCTCTGGAGACGCTGGTCGCTCCGAGGCTTTGTCTTTATTGGTTGTGGATGAAGCAGCATTTGTAGATGGAATGGAAGAATTGTGGGCTGGTCTTTATCCTACTTTGTCTACTGGTGGGCGCTGCATAGCACTATCCACCCCTAATGGCGTCGGCAATTGGTTTCATAAAACCTATACCGAAGCGGAAGAAAATAAGAATAATTTTCATACCATAAAATTACCTTGGGAAGTTCACCCCGAGCGTGACCAAGAATGGTTTGAGAAAGAAACAAATAACATGTCTCGCCGAGAGATTGCACAAGAGCTAGAGTGCAATTTTAATGCCTCTGGCGAAACTGTGGTTCATGGTGACGACCTTACAAAGATACTAAAAAATATTTCAGAGCCCTCAAGAAGGACAGGGTTTGATAGAAACTATTGGATTTGGGAAGAACCAAAAGAGGGCAAAGATTATATCCTAGTAGCTGACGTTGCCCGAGGGGATGGTTCTGATTTTTCGGTCGCTCATATTTTTGACACAGAGACAATGACTCAGGTAGCGGAATACCAAGGAAAAATAACTCCGGATATGTTTGCGCCACTTCTTTACACTATGGCAAAAGAATACAATACTGCCCTGTTGATAGCTGAAAATAATTCGCTTGGAATAGGCGTTCTTAGTCGGCTTCAAGATATGGAGTATAGTAACCTCTATTATAGTATGAAATCCACCCACGAGTATGTGGATGAAGTCACCGCTCAGTCAGTTGGAGCAGTTGTTGGGTTTACTATGTCAATGAAAACTCGACCACTAGTTATTGCTAAGTTTGAAGAATTCGTGAGGAATAAACTAATTAACATTAATTCACGGAGGTTGGCAAACGAAATTAAAACATTTGTATGGCACAATGGCAGACCCCAAGCTATGCGTAGTTATAACGATGATTTGGTTATTGCTGCTTGTATTGGTTGCTGGGTTCGAGAAACAGCTTTAACAGTTAACAAAAGAGATGTACAATATCAAAAGGCATTATTGGCTTCAATCACAGTTTCCAATAAAACATTGAATACAACAATCGAAGGACAACAGGGATATAAGCCACGAAGCCCCAGGTCAAATATGTATGGCACTGGACAACCGGACTATTCGTGGATAATAAAAGGATAAAAAATGGCAGATAATAATTCTAACAACAATAATAAAGATAATCCACGGAATAACCAATCACCGTTGTTTCGAAGGTTGACTCGCCTCTTTAGTGGTCCTATCGTAAACTACGACCGTCCTGCGGTTATCCGAGGCACTCGAAGAGATGTAAAAAAGTATACCTTTACTTCTAGCACAGGTAAAGAGTTCAAAAAAAGAGAGTATCACAATCCTTTCAGTTCTCAGACCAATCAGGTTCTCCAGGACAGAAACAAACAGGTTCGTTATACTGACTTTGAACAGATGGAATATACACCTGAAATTGCTTCTGCATTAGATATTTATGCCGATGAAATTACTACATCTACTTTGTTTAATCCTATTGTGGGAGTAGACTGTCATAATCGGGAGATTAGAAATATACTAGAGGTTCTTCTTTATAGTGTCCTGAATGTAGACGCTAATCTTTTCGGTTGGGCTCGTAGTACTTGTAAGTATGGGGACTATTATTTATATCTTGACATTGATGACAAGCTTGGTATAACAAATGTTATTCCTCTGCCTGTCAGAGAGATGGAGCGCATTGAGGGTACTGACCCCACTAATCCCAATTATGTACAATTTTATTGGCTAAATGCCGAAGGTAACACGGGTGTTACTTTTGAAAACTGGCAGGTTTCCCACTTTCGCATCGTTGGAAGCGATAAGTATGTTCCCTACGGAACATCGGTGCTTGAGCCTGCTCGCCGCATTTGGAGACAGTTAACTCTCTTAGAAGATGCCATGATGGCTTACCGAATTGTTCGCTCACCTGAGCGCCGTGTTTTTTATATTGACGTGGGAAATATCCCTGCTGAAGATGTGGAACAATATGTAGAACAAGTAAAAACACAAATGAAGCGCAATCAAGTTGTTGATGCCGACTCAGGGCGAGTAGACCTAAGATATAATGCTATGAGTATTGATGAGGATTTTTATATTCCCGTCCGTGGTGCATCCAACAACACTCGTATTGAAACTTTGGCTGGTGGTCAATTTACTGGAGATATTGAGGATGTGCAGTATTTGCGGGATAAGTTATTCTCTGCCCTCAAAGTCCCCAAGGCTTACTTGGCTCAATCTGATGCTATGGAAGATAAGACAACCTTGTCCCAGAAAGACGTCCGGTTTGCTCGTACTATCCAAAGACTTCAGCGAGTGATTGTTTCTGAGTTAGAAAAGATGTGTATTATCCATCTTTATACTTTAGGGTTCCGAGATAAGGACTTGCTGTCTTTTTCCCTGCATTTGAATAACCCATCTAAGATTGCGGAACTCCAAGAGCTTGAACACCTCAGAACGAAGTTTGACATTGCTGGTGCAGCTACAGACGGCTATTTCTCTAAACGGTGGGTGTACGAGAATATCTTCAAGATTGACCAAGGCGAAATAGATAGGATTGAGATAGAAAGGTATGGCGATTCTAAACTCAATTCGACACTAGAGGCTGCTGGTACAGCCGCTGCGGAACAGGCAGCGGTCGCCCCTCCGGCGGACACGACGGACATAGTTGGCGATGAGGTCACACCTGGCGAACCCGGTGAAGATGCTGCCGCTGCTGAAACACCGACAGGTGACGAAGCCGCTCCCGAAGACGCAGGAACTCTCCTAGCCGAACCAGCTTCTCGTGATGATTGGTATCAACCAGTTACTGACCCAGCCTGGAAACAGGGAGCCCGCAAGAGAAGCTATTTATCTAGCGTAGGAAGTAATACGGCTTCTAGCTCAAGAAGAAACCTATTTAAGGGGTGGAGTGGTGAGATGGGACCATTGTCTCGTGGAGTTGTTGGCGAAGCCGCCTTGAAGGATGATGAGAAAATACTCTCCGAAGCCCAAATAGAGATTCAAAAACTGATTAAACAATTGGAAGAAAAAGATGAAAAAACGGCACAATAAAAAAAGAAATACAGTTTTTTTGTTTGAGGCTTTGGTGCGAGAGCTTACTAAGTCTATTGTCGAAAAGAACCAAAAACGAACAAGCACAATTAAGAATATCTTAAAAGAGCACTTTGCCGCTGGCTCCGTTCTGGGTGTAGAACTAGAATGTTTTAAAACGCTCTGTGAGGAGTCGTCGCTAGACCCTTATACTGCTGAGAAATTATTGTTTACAGTTAAGAAAGCCCACTCTGAACTACAAAAAGGTGAAGTTTTTAGGGCGCAGTCTCTGGTGATTAGAGAAATCAACGCCGCCCTCGGCTCCCAAGTATATCAAAATTTTGTTCCCAACTATAGAGCTTACGCAACAGTGGCTCAATTGTTTAACGAAAAGGTGGCGATAAAGACGAGGGTGCTGTTGGAGAAGAAAGTTATTGAAACTCTTATTTCTTCCAAAGAGGAAAAACAAGAGATGAAACCAGTGGACGAACTTGTTATGAGGAGCTTCTCTAATAAATTCAATGAGAAGTATTCTTCACTCCATGAAGAACAGCAAAAGCTTTTAGGCACCTATATCACTTCCCTGGACGAATCTCAAACAGATTTCAAGGTGTTCTTTGTATCCGAGGCGAAAAGAATTCGAGATTTAGTAGAGGAGTCTTTTAGTCTGCCGGAGGTTATAGAGGATGAAGAGATGGTTCAGAGCACTAAAAAAGTCTTAGAATATATTGATAATCTCCACGTCAACAGCTTGGGCGAAAAGGATATTTTAAAGTTACTAAAGCTTCAAGATTTAGTTAGAGAGTACAGAAAAGATGCCAATCAAACTTAAAATATCTTCCCCATCCACTGGCTCTAATGTCGCTGAAGCGCCCAAGGAGCCCCAGGCTACAATAGCCCTTCAGGTCAGTAAAACTCTGGATGGTAACCTCTTAATAAACGACCACCAGTATATTGATATTGTTATTGTCCCTTCGACGAAAACTATAATGACGATTCCTAAGCCTTATGTGGACAAGGATGTGTTTGAGTACCAACAAGACTTAATGTACTCTCTTTTCAAGGGAGGTGTTACCCCAGCAATGACGCCGCAAGGTGGTTCAATGTTTGGAATCGTTGAGACTAAGTATCCTGAAAGTTCCGATGTGGACTCTTTACAGTCCGTTCTTTATATTATAGAGAGGTTTATCATCAAAACTCGACACGAAGAAGAGGTGTTCGAAAAATATGATGATAACATTGAAGATAACTTTGCTGACCCTCCTGCTGATGAAACAACTCCTTACGGAAAGATTCCTCCTTATCAGGATACCCCGGCTGGCAATCAGGTCGGCGACCCAACTTATACCTTTGCCGGGTATGGATATTTTTATTAGAAGTTTATGTCACTAGTATATTTTATTCTTGCCTGTTATGGCTTGACACAAATTTTAGTATACTCTACTTTGATGTCAAGGTTCCGCCCATCTCATTCTTTTTTTCACTGTCCTATGTGTGTGGGCTTTTGGGTGGGAGTGCTTCTTATGCTCCTAAACCCATTTACAGAACTATTTACATTTGAAGTTTCTTTGATAAACGCCCTGGTGTTAGGTTGGTTATCTTCAGGAACTTCTTATGTGTTATGTATGCTCATATCAGATGGAGGGCTTCAGATTGAATACCGAACGAAAAGGGACGTGGACGCAAAAATGGATGCTCAGACCAGTAACCAATTGTTGCAGGGGTAGCTGTACCGTGCGGGTAGCGCCCGCACTAAAAGGAGATAGAAATGACTAAAAAATATGTACTGCAAGAGTTTATGAACTTAGACTATAGCGACGACCTTCTGACGGAAGAAGAACGTGAAGGTAACCGCCAAGGTGAACATCTTATCGTGGCAGGCAAAATCCAAGCTGCTGGGAAAAAGAATGGCAACGGCAGAATTTACCCTAAGCCTATACTCGAAAGAGAAATGAAAAATTACGAAAAGCTTGTCCGTGAAGGGCGAGCCATTGGAGAGCTTGACCATCCGGATAGTTCAGTAGTAGAACTCAAGAATGCCAGTCATCTTATCACTGAGGTATGGTGGAAAGGCAACGATGTTATGGGCAAGATGAAAATTCTAGATACACCCGCCGGAAAGATTGCCAAGCAGCTAGTAGAAGGCGGTGTCCAATTGGGTATCTCTAGCCGTGGTCTTGGCTCTACTCGACAAGAGGGAGGCACCACTATGGTAGAGGATGACTTCCAACTTTTATGTTTTGATTTGGTTTCTGAGCCAAGTACCACCGGAGCTTTCTTGGTGGCTGAAGGACAACAAATCAAAACTAACTTAACAAAATCTGACAAAATTAATCGTGCATTAAACGATTTCTTATCAACTGACACAGAATAGAGAGGTTTCATGAAAAAAAG
>UEXM01003112.1_pt1 | contig 10963 bp, 13 predicted proteins | sample 1796661 | NCBI WGS metagenome assembly UEXM01 (sample SAMEA4772469, study PRJEB27181) | metagenome
GTATCGTTGTAGACCTGGCCTTTGCTACTGAAGCGAGGTCTACTAGCTGGACGTGGAGCTAAAGGCACCTTAATGAAATAAGGGTCACCTAGTTTGTTGCTCTTGTCCTCTAAGTCCATTGCAATGCTTCTGCCGTAATAGGGAAATTTGCACAGAATATTTTCTTTATTTCCTCTGCCACCACGCGGTGCTCTTTCTGTGTGTCGGGGTGTGCTCGAACTTGTATGTAATGTATAAATGAACGAGCCGATCCAGCCATCCAGTACGTTGTGGGCGTGCAGACTGGAAGGATCCGTCTGGCTGTTTCCTTGGCCAATCCTTGCTCCAGGAGCTGATCATACGTGTCATACGAAAGGTCAATAACTTTTTGGGCTTTAGCTTGTGCAAATATCTGTTGCTCTTCAGTTAAATTATCCCAACTATTCTGACGATTCTTTGTGTCTTGAGTTCTGAAGTCAGGAACAATCGCCTTTTGAGTTTTTGCATAGCGGCATGAAAATTGCTGGAATGCGAAAGATCTATGACGCGTGGCCTGAGCAGCTACATCTAAAGTTGTTTCCACCCTTACACACATAGATACAAGCTCAAAGGGTGACCAATGAGCGTTATCTATCAAGAATTTGAGGAGCCTTGGACCCGTATCAAAGTTATCTTCGTTCTTTCTGTTTGAAACTCTCGCGCATTTGACTATCCACCTCTCTGCATCGGGTGTTATGTGCCCTAGCGTCACTGGACGATCTAGCGCTACCCCTCCATCTTCCGGTGTTTCTTTCAGGCCTGGAGGAAGCGTCATGGGGTATTGCTGCGTGGGGGATAAATGCGTTGGTGTAATCATTTTCTAGTTGCCACATCAGTCAAGGAGGATCAAACGCATTTGCTGAACTCGGGGATCGACAACCGCTGAGTTATCAAATTTGACTGCATAAGTCGGATATGAAGCACCCTTTGAGTTAGGCGTCCAGGTCAATCCAACAATGGTTCCTAGTCGTGGGCTACCGAAAAGCATGTGTGCTGAGCCGGTTTGTCTACGTCTAACCCGCTGTCCTATCTGAAACAGATGTCCAGGGCTATGTGTTGTAGACAGGCTGGTAGTTTTCCTGCTAGACATTTGAAAGCTGGCTACTTGACTTGAAAACAGACCAAGGCAGCTATGACTATGTGGAAATAGACGGCGAGCGTCGTGTCTTAGCTGTTGGTTTTCTTGGTGGAGGCGGCAGCCTCGTTGTGGAGCTCAAGAAGAGTCACTCCCAACAGCCACTCCCTCGCAACCTTCAGCCCGAGCTTCCCCTGGACGGCCAAGAACATCGGCGCATGACTGCGTAATATCTCTCTCGATGTCAGGTCGGTCTGGGTCGAGTTCTGGGTCCAGGTAATTAGTTGAGAGAGGGTTATTTGAGAGGGCTTCATTGGCTTTAATCAGCGCTAATTGCACTTCTTCTTCTGATGTCTGATAGAAAAATGCAAGCTGATCTAATGACCATTGATGTTGCTCTTCAACCAGATCAATCCAAAAGAATTTATGAATAGGTTTTTTCATGTTTAATATGCCACACCTCTAGACATTGGTTGCACAAAATTGGCAGGGAGTGGATTCTTTTCATGCCAGTCCTCCAGCTTCTCTAAGAAGTGGCAGTACAGCTGATTAATGTCAGTTCTTTTAAGTTCGTGTACTTGATAGGGCTTGTTAGGCATTGCCACAACAATCAAGCCACGTTTGATGCAAATTCCTTGGCGTGCATACACAAAGTTTGCAGCCTTGATATACGCGGCAACCTGGAGCTCGTACCCGTACAGTTTTGATCCCTTAACTGCTTGATTAGCAGTTTTGAAATCAATCAGCGTAGGTTGATCCCCATCACCCGGCATGTACGCAATACAGTCCAGGGCACCTGCGTAGTTATCACTGTTCCACACCGCTCCTTCCAGTAGAAGGGGCTTCTCAATTTCCTCCAAGAATGGACGAAGTGAGTTGTAGAACGGTTGATAGCTGAAATGAAACTCTGGGTGCTCTCCCGTTATTAGGAAGTGCTCAGCAGAATCATGGGTCCATGTGCCGCGTGCTGAGGCCCGTTGAAGGATCTCATCTGCTGCTTTTTCTCCCTTGTACTTCCTCCAGCCTGCAAACTTGGAGTCATCACGTAAAACGGTGGTGACACTAGGTTTTAGGCCGAGAGGAGTTGCATACACCCGGTGTCCGTCAATGACGGTTCGGACAGCTTCGTACTTAGGAATTGCAGCAACGCGGCTCATGAAACTCGTGCTATTAGGACAGAGAGGCCGTTAAGCCTCATCTAGTCCGGAACATCAGCTCTCAGCTTTTTTGCCGAAAACAACATCACCGGACGCACCTTGGCAATAAGCCAAGAGATCACAGTTGAATTCCTCGAAGGATTCAGTGAGCTCATCAGAAGCAGGCTCAGGAGGCAGTGCCATCAGCGTGTGAACCGTGTCCAACATGGTTTTGCCTTTACGGCTCCACTCGAAGTCGTAACCACGAGGGTCTCCATACCGGGGGTTTTCACATGCTTTCTGGAACTGATCTCGCAGAGATTGCTGAGTGAAGGACCAAATTTGGAACTTCTCTTCCTTGTAGTTCCAGACGATCATTGCCATGAAGGTCTTCAGTGCAGGTGAACCGTCCTTTCGGACAGCGCAGCCTTCAGGAATCTCTTCGGCAGGTACATCGTCTAGACCAAGCTCTGACAGTGTTTCTGCATCCCAACGGGTGCAACCACGACGGGACTTGTCTTCCTCGTCTTGGTAGTCGTACCAGATCTCGAAGCCCCATCGACAAGTCGACATGACTCTGAATTCGAGACTCTCACCGTCTTTGGGGACGGCGACATAACCGCTGGTTGCGGCAGCACGATCAGCAATTTCCTTTTTCTCATTCTCCAGACGAGTCCGGAGAGCAGTCGGAAGGAAGCTCTCTGTTGTTTGTGTGGCTTTTGTGGAGATGTTTCGGCGTGTTGTGACGGGCATTGTGTGGGTTGAGGAGCTGTTGTGTGGCTTCTTGATGGCGTAGCAGGCGCTCAAGCATCTCCGATGGAGTTAGGCCTGATTGCTGTGCTAATCCAGTCAAGAACATGAAAGAGTGATTGGTAAGCCAAACAGTCTTTCGGATCTTCGCTTCCCCATATAACCGCGAGGGCATAAGTGGCTGCGAATGCTCGAATCCTATACGGGACTATCTCGCTTGGCAACCCATACAGGACTAACGCTTCAGCAATTCTTCCAAAAGGTCGGAGGGTTGCCTGATGTACTCAAATTTTTCCCGTACAAGTTTTGATAAGCGGGCGGTGTTTTCCTCTACAAGCTCAGGCTCCCAAACAGCTTCTCCCTTTAGAAGCGATGCAAACTCACCTCGCTGCATAGAGCTTCCCGGATACAGATTGGCAATCACAGCGGCATCTTCAACTGGATCCATGTCGTGAGCAGCCATCAGCTTTCTGACTAGTCGTCCTGCATTTCTGGAAACTTTCTCTGCATCGAGCTCTGTATGTACATTGGTGGTTAGGTCAATAGGAACAGGTCTTAAACCTGCAAAAACTTCGACTAGATATCCAACGGTGACAGGGTTTTCGTCCTCATCGGTCATTATGTGCATCCGTTCTACAAGCACGGATAACGTCCCGAATCTTGGTATTAACTCAGCCTCTTCAGGACTGACCTTCTCCTTGTTTTGAAACGCCCAGACAGCCCACATCAAGTATTCAAGAGCGACAAAACTCCTAGGTCCAGGAGATTTCAACCGTGCTGCTCTGAGATTGGCGATCTGACTGGAATGCAGCAGAGCCTTACCCCCAGTACAGAGTTTGCAGAGAGCAACTAATTGAGGATGCGACAGGCCATTGCCGTCCATAAACCTCGCAAACCACTTAGCAAATGCAACGGCCCCTGCATCCATAGCCTCTTCAAGAGCAGTGGCATCTATAGACCTACGGATCACGACGCTTGAAGTGTATCGACATAAACAAGTTAGGGCGCTTGACCCGTTTTGAACACCACTACAGGTACGAATCGGACATTTTTAGGTAAAACTCGCACTTTTGGGTTCATCCCGTAAAGCAGCCCTAGCTATTTAGGACAGGCTCGGTACGGTATCTCATAGAGGCCATGAGTCAATGACAGGACCAACAGACGCTGCTATCGAACTTCTGCGGAGAAACGAGCTCCCTTCCGACTGGAAGTGGGTTCTTTGTACTAAAAAAGCGGCTTTCCAGGGTGAAGACCCAACGAAGGGAGAAAAGGAACTTATCGACGGAAAAATGCAACACCCTCCGGATAAAACCGGGACGAATGCTGCTCCGATTACTACTGAACAAGCACTTGAACGTTGGAATGAGGAGTCGTGGCGCATCAATAAAAAAGGCGAGCACTTCCAGGTTCGTAAAACAGGCGTTGGAGTTGCTACTGGTGATCCAAGTAACGGCCTTGTTGCCGTCGACCTAGATGGGCCTATGGCAGAGGAACTCTTAAAGAAAAAACTTGGTGATCAATATCCTGATCTTGAAAATCCAGGGACGATGTCATGGACTGGTCGCCCTGGACGACGACAACTGCTCTATCAGATCCCTGAGCAATACAGAGCATCCTTCGTGGAGTTCGCATCTGAGCAGATTTTTACTGAGCTCAAGTCGACTGACGAAGAGGCAAACGTCAGATACAACAAGAGATACTCAGTCATACCGGGGTCGTACCACCCAGATACCAAAAAGTTGTACCAATGGATCACCTACAACGATGGGGTTGTTGCTGAGGCCCCTGGTTGGTTGATCGAGTTCATGCTCACGCACTCAACCAGTTCTCCACTGGATCCATCGTTTATTCCTGAGTCGTACCTAGAAAAGACCGCCAAGACTGAGTTTTCAGGGAAACAGCTCAGAGGGATTTTCTGGGGTCAAAAGGATGGTGATGGCGGCTTATGCAAGCTATTGACCTCCAACGACGCCCATTTCAAGCAATTTTTCGATACTCCCGTTTGGGAAGACGACTACCAGCCACTCGTTGAGGAGGAAAACAATCGATTTAAGGGTGGTTGTCCCTTTCATGACTCGAACAGTGGAACCTCATTCTTCCTAAACAAAGACAACCTTGGTTTCTATTGCCACAAAGAGGCAGTGGGAGGCGATGGACTGCGCTTTGTTCACGCATTTAAAACAGGCAACATCGAAGCGGGTGATCCATCCCCAGTTCAGCTGGAGTACTACATCCAACAGATTTCCCAAATCGTTGGCAAGAAGTATCCAGAGGCATATAGGGAAACACAAGTTACGCGTGTCGAGACCAAGTACGACACCGAACTGCCTCTGTTGCAACAGATCCGAGAGATCTCAGAGAAGTTCGAGAACCCTGCAGAGGAAGAGATTGAGCTGCTAATCCTTGCCGACAACTACGGCATTAGACGCTCACCTGCTGATCTGCGCTTCCTGCTTGCAAAAGATGAGGCTTATAAAGCCAGCGGCAGGGCCATGACCGCAAAGGAGCTTTGCGCGTCCACTGCAGATCCCGAATTCATCATTCCGGAGATCATCCAGAAACCTCAGACGGCAATCATTCACGGTGATGCCAACTCAGGCAAAACGGCTCTTTGCGCTGCACTGGCCACGGTGATCGTTCGTGGCGCTCCCTTCAAGGTGCGTGATTCGATGATGCCAGTCCAGCAAGGCAAGGTGCTCTGGTTTACCGGGGACTGCAACGACACCGAGATGAAGATGGTTCTCTTGGACGCTGACTTATCTGAATCAGAGGATTTCATCGCAATCCCGGATTTCAAACTCAGTCACAAGGCTCGCTTCCAACGCGAGGTCAACCGGCACAAACCAAGTCTCGTCATCATCGATTCCCTGAGCAGTGCATCTGATGCTGGCGTCGATGAGAACAAGAAGGAGGCTGCTGAGCCCCTCTATTGGCTGAACACCAAAAACGGGGTGCTCTGGCCTGCCTGCGCGATCATCATCATTCACCACGACAACAAAGAAGGTGGTTATCGCGGCTCCACGGCCATCAGAGCTGCAGTCTCCGAGATGTGGCACGTCGCTGAGATTCCTGAAGACAAGCGTGAGCACCTACCCAACTACCTGAACCAGCGCCTGGTCACCAACGGCAAGAGCAGGAACGGAATGAAGGGCAGGAAGCTCCTCAGCACCCTGAACGACGATTACACCGTTGACCTGCAGGATTGGCGTCCTGAAGGCTTTGTGGACGAGGGTGGGCGCATGAGCGTCCAGGACAAGGTGCTTAAGGCGGTCAGAGACTCCGTGGAGCCAATCACCCGTGGACAGATCGAGGTGATGACTGATCGACCTCTGAAGGATGCAGCCGTGCGTAAGAGCCTGCAGAGGTTGGTGATGAAAAAACTGATCCTCTGTGCGGAAGGAGAGGTCTCTTCATTAGGAGGAAGCGCACCGCAGCTTTATTGGGCAAACGAAGCTTCAAAAACCCCCTCGCGTGAAAAGTCAACTAATAATTTGTCCCACTCAGGCAGAACGCCTGGTATGACTGAGAATAAGCAGTGGGACACCAGTGGGACATCAGTGGGACAATTGCCTGTTTCAACCCCTGATTTGCTCCCAGATATCCCAGAAGGGATAGAGACAGCTGAGGTACACCTATCCCCAGTGGGACAACCTATTACTGAAAATGATTTGTCCCACTGTGAAACCCTTGCCAGCACTGACAAGTCGCTTCAGTGGGACAGCGGAACGGAGGATAGGGAAGCGTTCAAGCTCGAAGACGAGGTACGTCCACCTGTGGATTGGGATGAGTTGCTCTAGTTGTCTTTTTTGGGTGACTGGGATTATGATTCCCATCCACCGACTAAACCTGTCGTTTCTCTAGGACACTTCCAAATTGCAAAAACGCGTTTCAGTGCGCCTAGAGGAGGAAAATCAAAACCTGCTCAAGGCGTACTCGTCTGTCTACGGACTGACAATGTCGGAACTTTTAGAGTTTGTTTGGAACCAGTACATTTCAAAACAGCACCTCAATTGCACAAAGGCAAAGGGATTGGTTCACGCCACTGGGGCTAAAACTATGTCAAACGCAGGCAAACCCTGTTTTGGGCATCCCTGTCTGCACTGCACAAAACGAATTCAGTGTCAGGCCGGGGTTTATGAGGGAGTTCTACACTTTGACGACAAGTACAAAGATTTCCTAACTGGTGAGGTTGCAGTAATCATTGGGGATTTGCAAGAAGCTCGTGGCCAAGAAAGACAGTTCTAGATGTAACACTTGATAGGTCAATATCTAAGAAAGCCCTCCCTGCAAGGGCTTTTTTTTGTGTCAACCCCCTGTAACAAAAAGTATTTGCAAAGTCACCTTTTGACCTGTTTGCATAAATAATGGAGCAAACCTTAAGTGGTATCAGGAAGAGCCAAATCGCAAAACTACTTCCCTTATGGTCTGCAGACACAGGTCAAATACACTTGACGACCCGTGTATTTGAGTTAAATTTCAACCACGACCTAGGCAAGATGAGAACCCAGACAGAACCCGGATCATTTTTCGCTCAAGTCGACATCGATTCAGAGACTGACACTCCTCATGGGAATTGGACGATTGGCGTTGTCGAGACAGATGAGGACGGCTTGACCATGACTCTTCACAACCACGCCACTGACGAAACCCATCACATCAACGGAATCACTGCAGAAAACCTCGATGAGCTCAACGCCCTCACTTCGCTATATAGAATCTGGGCAAAAACTCAAAGACGCAGTTCTCCAGCTTCAGACCTTGAGATTAATAGGGTTGGACATCGAGACAACAGGGTTAGAGCCATTCATAGACAAGATTACGCTTATCCAGCTAGGTACTGAAGAAGAAGTTTTTATATTCAATGTTGAAAAATGCGGAGCTCATATCAAAGAGCTTGCTGCAATCATCAGCAATCCAGCCATTAGCAAGATTGGACAGAACTTATTTTTTGAATGGGTATTCCTTGAAGCTTATGGAATACCACTAAGAGGCTTGCTACTTGACACCATGATTGCAGGAAAACTCTTGGATCTTGGTCTTAAGAAGCCAGCAAACCTTGAGGCTCTTGTCCGGCAGCATTTAGGGCTGAAGATGGAAGACAAGAAAGAACTACAAAAATCCTTCATTGGCTTTGAAGGGCCTTTCACGGTCGTACAAATTCATTACGCCGCCCGTGACGTATTTATGTTGTTCCCTCTTTGGAAGGTTCTCAAAGCACAACTGGTAAAAGAAGGCCTGCTGCATATCTTCAAACTGGAGTGCAGAGCGTTACCTGCCTTCGCATCGATGAAGCACCACGGTTTTTTATTGGACGTTCCTTACTACAAAGAACTCCATACAACGAATACTGCACAGGTCGCGGCATCAAAACAGCTTTTGATGGACAAGCTAGACAGCAAAGGGATTTTGGATCAATACAAAAACCCAGAAACAGGTGAGACATTGTTTCATCCCGACTATCACGGCAAGGGCAAGGCAAAAATCAAGGGCTTCAATCCCGCCAGCAATCCTCAGATGATCAAGGCTTTCCTTGACTACGGCGTGGAGCTGGAGGGCAAAGAAAAAGTTGATAAGAAAACTGGTGAAGCGATACAGTCCTATTCCATCGATAAAAATGCGCTTGCCTGGTTAGCTCCAGACAGTGAGATTGTTCGTGACTACCTGGAATGGAAATCAATTGACAAGGCAACATCCCAAGTCAAAGGATTGATTGATGATGCAGGTAAATACAAAGACGGTCGCATTAGGGCTAATTACCGTCAGGTTGGGACAGATACGGGGAGAGTTTCCTGTAGTCAGCCCAACCTGCAACAGATTAAAAGAGGCGATGAATACCGCAAGGGGTTTATTGCTGGACCCGGTAATGTCTTAGTCATCGCAGACTATTCACAGCTGGAACTCCGCATTGCTGCTGAGTGTAGTGGAGAGCAACGGATGATTCAGGCATACCGCGACGGAGTAGATCTCCACACAAAAACAGCGGCTTTGATGGCCGGAATCTCTGAGAGCGAAGTAGACAAGACCTCACGGTCTGCTGCAAAAACGTACAATTTTGGTGCATTATTTGGAAGTGGTGCAAAATCAATACGAACGCAAGCTGCTGCTTCTGGGCTGTACTTGACGCTTGAAGAGGCCCAGGAAAAATTAGATCAGTGGAAAAATGCATTTCCGCAACTAATCGGATGGCAAAAAACACAGGGAAACACTGTGGGACCAGTGAAAACACTGATGGGTCGCCGCAGGAAACTCACCAAAGGACCGAATGGAAGCGACAAATACACCACCCGCTTAAACACTCAGGTTCAAGGCACAGGAGGTGATTGCATGAAAGCAGCGCTGGCAATGCTTCACGAGAAGTACCTATCTGTCAAGCCTACGTGGAAACTTGTTGCAAATGTTCACGATGAAACGGTAATGGAAGTCCCTGAAGAAGACGCTGATGAAGCGCAGGTCATTCTTAAAGAGTGCATGGAATCAGCTGCATACGAGGTGATGCTCATCGACGTTCCGATCGTGGCTGAACCTGGCTGCGGAAAAGATTGGTCTGCTAAATAATGACGCTATCTTTGACGCGACAGGAATGTCGTTGTGTCCAGGCAAGAATACAAAAGACAGCTCGATGCAATTGTTGAGCAGTTACCCCTTGGCCTGGTTGCACGACTAGTTCAGGATGCACAGTACTTTCTTGATTGGTATCACTCCAAAAAAGAATCTCGTCGCAAATGGCGCGGCAAAAAACCCTTCAGACGTTTTGATTGATGATTGACATCCGCATTGAAGAGCTTGGCATCAAGGGGATGATTAATCCCTTCCATAGTGAATGCGTGCAGCCATGCTCATATGATGTTCACCTTGGTGAAAATTTACTAGTAGAGACAGAGCACGGCTTTCAAAAAGCTAGCCTTGCCGGTCATTCAGAGAAAAACCCTCTTTACATGCCACCTGGCTTATTTCTACTTGGTGAAACAATCGAGTACTTTCAGATCCCAAATAATGTTGAGGCACACTTTCATCTGGTCAGCAGCCGAGCTAGAGAAGGCATGGACGCACTTTTGGCCGGTTTAATCGACTGTGGATATAACGGTAGGATCACACTAGAGTTAAAGAACTCACTGCAATTTGGGCAAATACCCATTTATAAAGGCCTAAGAATAGGTCAGCTATCTTTCTTCGAATACACACAAGACGCCAGGATTCCCTATAAAGGTAGATACTATGGAGATAACTCAGTCAGCATGGCCCGTGATGGGGAGGACATACACCCTTCACAGAGGATTCAAAATCTACGAAATTGAATACCCCTTTGGTGATAACGCTGCTTACTTCGTTTTCATTGAAGAAAACAGACATTATTTTAAATCTAGGTTAGCTGTTCATTCTTATCTAGATCGTCATCTGGATGATCGGCGCTCTTGAGTTGAATAGACCCATCAGGTTCTACTTGCCACGAGAGGACAGTTCCTTCATCCCAGCCCATATCATTCATTAGATCTGCAGGAAAACTTATCCCGCCTTCTTCATCGAGAGAAAGCACCCAGGTTTTTTCAGCCATGACTCATGAATAACAAAAGTTATGAGGAGCTAGCTGCCGAACTTAAGCAGCTAATAGAGCTCGCACATCGCCCCCATTTAAGCACTGAGGTGAGGGCAATTATCATCTTGCAAATACAAACTGTTCAGGACTATATAGATAAATGGTCCCTACGCTAGATCGTTGTATTGTTATAAGCATCTCAGCCGGGATAAGGATGGCATATCGTCCTGTTTTGGGTATGTTGAATGAGCTGCGAAAGCCTGTTGATCTCTTTACGACCATTGAAAATTTCTGAATTTGATGCATCTGCACCTGCTGCAAACCCCGTTTTTTACCGGACGTACAGCCGTAAGAACGAGGATGGAACCCGTGAGAGCTTTAGCGAGGTTTGCACTAGCGTTATCGAAGGATTAGGAAGCAGAGGTAGGTTCACTCAGGAAGAGCAGAGAG
>UEXM01003114.1_pt1 | contig 10952 bp, 16 predicted proteins | sample 1796661 | NCBI WGS metagenome assembly UEXM01 (sample SAMEA4772469, study PRJEB27181) | metagenome
CTGCTAAAGCTTTATCAAGACTAACTTCTTTTAATTCTACATCTAAATCAGATAATGCTACTTTGTTATCAAATGTTGAATCAGAGAATTTAAAATTTAAAGCAGCTTGATCATTAGCTATTTCATTTCCAGCAATAGTTTGATCACCTTGTGTTGTTGTTTGTTGTAACTGTGTATTCTTTTCATCTTGTACAAATACATTTTGATCACGTTGTTTCTTTACGGCATTTGTAAAATTACCACCAATACCAAATTGACTTGCATAGGCATCAATAGATTCATCATCAAGAGTAGGGAATCTCTCTAGATGTTTATACATTGCATCTTGTCTTGCAATGATTGTTGCTTCTTTTTCTTTTTCTCTATCCTCCATGCCTTTACGCATAGATCCATAGTAATCAAATATACTTGCCATACTTACCTATTGTTTAAATAGTTTACTAAACCACCTTCAGTTTCAACACGCTTAGGTTTACCATAAAGTAAATCATCTAATGCTGATCCGAATGCACCTGCCGCAGAAGACGCTGCATTACCTGCAGAGGTTGCTGCATTACCATAACCTGTTGATGCACCAGTATAAGCTGTAGGATTTACTGATCCTATTGTTGATCCTAATGCGTTGATGCTAGAATCATATATACCTCGCTTCTCATCGATGGCTCCAGTACGTGATTGATTAAATAAGTTATCTCTGTTTTGTAAGAATTGTAATGCTTCATCATATGATGATGTGTAAGCTTGATCATATAACTCTGATCCTTTGTCTGCTAATTCTCGTTGAGCTTGTACAGCCATTGTCGAATTATCTAATCCTCTATTAATTAATTCTGCCTGAGTTAAACTTCCTGCACGAGATAAAGCTTTGTTGGCACTATCCATCTTTGTTCTATATCTTCTGCCTTGTTCAGCAGCAATGTCTGCATCAGATACTATATCTCTTGCACCTAATTCTTTTTGTACATTGTCTAAGACAGCTTGGTATTCATAAATTTTATTTAGAAGATTACTTCTTACACCTTTCTCAATACCATACTGTTCACCAAGCATTTTTGTTTGTTGATCCAATGCTGCTATTTGTGCATCTGTTAATCTTTCATTTAATCCTGCTGCTTTATCTCCTGCTTTTTTGGAGCTGATAGCTCCAAAAATATTAAGACCAGTAGATAGAATACTTCCCCAACTCATATATATATACTCCCAAAGTTTCTTGTTCCTGTGTTACTTGTTACTGGTCTACGAATGTATTCAATCTTTCCAGTAAATCTATTTTTTACAGGAATCATATCATAGACTCCTGATAAAGCTGTGTTACCAAATGAACTAGGATTTGCATTTGCTGTCGTTACATCTGGATCTGGTGTTGTTGTTTTATTTGGATCTAAGTCTGGTCCATTGTATGGTTGGTTTGGTCCTGACTGATATCTATCATCAACACCATCACCATCAGTATCAACAAAGTCTGCTGTAGCTGTATCCGATCCTATCAATGTTCCATATCCTGAAGTCTCTCCTTGATCCGTTGTATCTGTTCCCATTTGGGAGCTAGTGAATGTATTAACTTGTCCCGTGTTGTTATCTGATCTACTGTCTCTTACTCTTTGTGACTCACTAACAAATCTATCATAGTCTAATTGATTTTCATTTAAAGTTGATAAGCCAGTTAGTCTTCTAAGTAATGCTGGTTGTGTATACATATTTACTAATTCATTTCTTGGATCTCTAAAATTACCTTGTAGTTTTTTAGCCTCTTCTTTAAATGCTGCTTTGTCTGCTGGAGATAATGAATCAACATATGATTTTAATAAAGCTTCTGCTGTAGCAGAAAATCCAGCTTCTCTTGCTGTGCCTGCATTTTTATTTTGTGTTGCTATTGTAAATAAAGCTAATGCATCTTTCTGATTTATATCAGCTACACTTTTATTATTAGCTGCAAGTATCTCATTACCTGATTGAGTAGTTCCCTGCATGTTAGCAAAGTCTGATCCAAAATATTCACCTGCATTTATTCTTGCTATAATTTCATCTGCTTGATTTCTAAGAGATGTAGGTAATTGATCATAGCCTGATTGTGCCTTAAACTTTAAAACTAATGCACGCTTTTCTTCCATAGTTGTATTCTTCTTTGCATCATCTGGTAAGCCTGTAGTATTCTCATCGTCAAAAAGTGTATTAAAAAAATTATCTTCACCTTCTGTATTATTATCATCACCACTTGTATCTGGTGGAGGAGTTATTGTTACAGTTTGAGCATCCGTTTCATTATTACCTAAAACATTTGTTGTTGTAGTAACTGTGCCATCGTTATCTGTTTCTGTCATTGTTCCACCCTTATTATCATCAGGGTTGAAACCACTTGTCTTTCTTCTTTCTTCTGGAGGAGTATAACCTGCACCCATATATCCTGAGTTAGCTGCATCTTGATATACAGATGTATCAGGTTTTGTATTATCTTTTTTATCGTTTGTATTATTAACTACTGTTGATCCGCCTGCTTCATTAGGATTGCCTTTATTACCTGTAAAGGAATTACCAAAACTACTTGAAGAAGTGTTACCTTTATTATCATCACCTTGATCAGATGAAGATGAAGAAGATGAAGAGGAGCCTGATGATCCTGAACTACCACCAGTATATCTGTTCCACCAAGACATATTAACTTAGGCTAATGGTGGATACTGCTGCTACTCCTAATTCTAAATTAGCTGATGAAGAATCATTTGTTACGATAACCTGTAGTCTTTTTGATGATGTTGTAGCATCTATAGATACAGATGATCCAAAGGTTACGTCAGCTTTTGTTGCTGATATAGCTTGTGAAGTTCCTATTGCTACACCATCAACAGCCAGTTGTATTGTGCATGTACCAGTTGAAACGATTGCAGTTAATCCATCTATTCTTACATTCTCTTTCCATAATCTTTTTATTAAGAAGGTAGCATTGGATACTGATCCTTGAAATAAAGGAAATGTATGTGTTGCAAATAAAGGTGGTAGTTGTGCTGTAGGAATTTTAGCTGCTGAATCTAATGAAGCAACACCAGAAGCTGCACCCATAAATGTTTTAGGTACAAGCGATGTTACATCTACACTTCCATACTCTAAAGCTGTACCTGTACCATTTACTTTTAATACTTGTGAAGCATTAGAAGAAGTAAATGTTGGTATGCTAGATGTAGGGTTAGTAGAGATAAAAGTTGTGCCATTATAAAATTTTAATTGGTTAGGTGTTTGTGATGTATCTAACCATAAGTCACCTGCAGATGGTCCTGAAGGAGTAGAAGAAGATACAGTAAGTTTTGCTTTAGCTGCTAATCCTGTTGCTAAGGATGCTACCTTTGCTTGTGGTATTTCATCATCGGCAATACTTAGTTTAGTAAAATCAATTAATCCTGTTGAAACGTCTGTATACTCAGAGGTAGTCATTAATCCTGTAAGAGTAGCCGTTGATGTATCCTCTACTTTTAAAACAGAGACAACATCATTGTTAACAAGGTTACTTGTAAAGGTAATAGAGTTGTTAGCATCAGATGATGTGTAATCATTTGATCCACCAGTACGCATTAGTACACCATTCTTATAAACTAAGAAGGTATCTGTTGCTGTATGTGTGTAAGCTATTTGTGTTTGAGTTGATGTGATAGCATAGTCTGTACGATTAAAGTTAGAGATTGAGTCTGTACGTATTTTATAGATAGTGACTTTATCTGCATTAGATAAACCTGATCCAAAGGTAACATTGTTATTTGCTGCTGAAACTGTGTATGCCGATGTTGGTTGTAGTAATCCATTTTTATAAATAATTAAAACATCAGTTGATGCGTTAGCATAAGTAAATACTGTTTGGTTAGCAGATGCCGTTAAGTCTGAACGATCATAAAAGATTGATTGACCAACTGTAGCTGATGAATCTCCAGCAGTACCTTTAATGTCTGCGGCAGCAGCTATAGTAATCCACCCATCTATTGTAGATGTGTATGTTCCTACTCTGTATTGTAATCCGTTTGTTGAATCAAATTTAAACTCAACTGGTCCAGTCCATTCTCCTGAAGAGTTGAATAGTTGACCTAATAATTCTGATAATGTTTTATCTCCTAATTCTGCAGCATTAACATAACGTATAATGTTTTCTAATTCTGTATTGATATTAGAAGAAGATGAATAGTTTGAAGGGTACTGTTGTCTTAATCTTGCCATATGTTTTAATCTCTCACGTTAATTGCTAATCCCATAATACGAAGTATTCCTGATCCACTACTGGTAAACTTAAACTGTACACCTTTGTAGCGATGCAGAAATTGTCTTTCATATTGTCTAGTTAATGGCACATCAGGGAAGTTATTGTCGTCCCCAGTATCATCAATCGTTAGATTGATACTATCTATTTGCTGACCTTTATCATTGAAACATTCTATCAATAAGTCACCAAAACCATGTGCGTGTAATATGAATGATGTACTTTCTTTTGTAGAGTTAAGAGATCCATGCCATAGTATAGGTGTTGTAGCTATCATTGTAGGAGGAAAGTCTGATGTTTCTTCTATGTTTTGTGTTTTAAATAAACCACCAGATGTACCTAATATTAATTCTCCACCTAAAAAGTCACCACATCGTGAGTTAAGATGTTCACCAGTTGACCATTTAGAATCACCACCTACAGGATTAAGAGCATATGTTAGTTTCTCTGATAATTTTGATGATGATTTAGGAAAGAAGAAATGAATATGACCCTCATCTGCATCATAGGTACTACATACTTTCTCTAAATTTGGGCAGGCTGCAAGTAACTCTCTATATTTGATGTCTACTTTAGATGACAGTGACTCACTGAAAATGGTTACACCATTTTCCATTGATCGTTTGACAGAATGTATACCATCTCGACCGCAATAGATTAAGTCTGTACCATAACGTACAATAGAGTTATGTGATATTGTTCCTGTTTGTACAGATACCTTATCTTCTAGTATCCAGTTTTCAAAGTTAGGCTCAATATTAAAGATGATTACTTGGTCATTGGTAAAGATACAAAGCTTATTATTTTCTAATACACCTAATCCTTTTATCTCGTCTGCTGTACCTATGAAGTTTTTTATATCTAAGAATGCACCACGAGTAACTGATGTTTCGCCTGCTTCCTCTTGCTCAGTAAAGAAGTTTTCATCATCAACACGAGAGAAATGTATCTCTGTAGATTTACCTGTAATACCTGCAACAGCTAATCTTCTACCAACAGATGTACAATAAGCTGGTTTAAGATGCTCAAGTGATTGTAATTTATTCCAACTATTACCATTGTATACGTAGGATGATTGATCCTTAGAAACCATAAATACTTTTTGGTTAAAGACTGTAGAAGTTACAACTGATCCTGTGGTAAATGCTTCTTGTACTAGGTGATCTTGATCAGAGTTTAAACTTAATCCACCACCATCTTGTTGCACAAAACAAACATTGTTTCTTGAATAGAAACGTACATGATCAATAGCCTTATCTATATTCTTATGTATCTTGACACCTGCATTTCGCACGATGGCTCCACGCCAGTCACAAAATCCGTCTTCTAAAGCTAGAAGATGTTGCTTCTCACCTGTATCTAATGATGATTTATCACGAGATGAATCAACACCCATGAAGTCAGTATAGGTGAAGCCTTTAGTGTTTACTCCTGAAGGAGAGAGGATTGACATTATTCAGTAGGTACACCTGTTTTAGCAGTAACAGATGTTGCGTCAGTGTCTGATGTTTCATTACCTGTAAAAGGATCAACCTTTGTGCCATTAAGATATCCTTTATTACTTCCCCCATCATATACAATCATTTGTATTTTAGAGTTTCTTGCATATTCTTTGTACAGAATCTTATTCATAAACTCATAATATAGTGGTCCATATATCTTCACCTTGTCAGATGCTTGTTGTGTGGCATACTTAAATAATAATCCATGTATAATAATAGTATCAGGGATTGATCGTGAGTCACTTACATGAGTGTAGTATTCTATTTCATATGTATCAGAGAAGTAGGGATGCATACGAACGTCTTCTATAACTTCGTTAGCAAACTCTATAAACATTAGCATAACGTTGCCATCAACAGACTCAGGATTAAACTCTCCATATCGTCTTAATGCTGACATTGCTAATTTTTGTAATGGTGAATAGACATCTCTAATGTGTGGATTAGAATTTGATACGTGATTTTTATTTAGATGTAAGTCACCATCAGTCGTTAGATGTTTATTGATAGGTACTTCTTGTGATCTAGGTAAACCACTTTTAGTATTATTAATGTTTGTTGTGGATTTATTACCTTTATTATCTGTATAGGAATTAGCCATTTAGTTTAACTACTCCTCCATGCTTTACCCTGTCTTGTCTTTCAAATCTTTCAACATACTTCTCAGGAACTTCAAACACAATGTTGCCTGAATCTCTAAACCTTAATCCTCTTATGACTTCATCTTGATATTGCCATCCAATACGAATATCAAATAATTTTTCTGCAGGCTCAGTAGTTACGTATGTTACAAATTTTTCTTTAGCAGGTTGTTTGATTTCTTTGTATTCTTTTAAATCTGCTTTAACTGTTGCTTTAGCTATATTGGCTTTTGTAGTAGCCATCCCTTTAATTGGTGTAGACATATTATCTCCTTAAATAAAAAACTCAGAGGCATGTAGCCTCTGAGTTACAATTAAGTAAAATAACTAAGATAGTCGTCCTATTAGGATAGGCTATTCCAGTTTTTGATAACTGTGTGTACTTTGTCTTGCATTAACTCAAGACCACACTCAGTTAAGTATTCGTGCTTCGCAGCATCCTTATCGGCAGTCTGTCTGTTTTGTAACAGAGTAGTATCTCTACCATCTAAGAAACGATACTTTAGGAATGGGAAGTCAATGATTACCATATCATTAGCCATACCTGGGATTTGACGGAACTGAGGGTGAACATGCACCAACAAGTCTCCAGCATAAGTAGAATACTTAGTGAAGTTAATTCCGTATGTACCGCTTACAACAGTTGGTTGCCATCTAGCTTTACCAATTTGTTGTAATAAGTTAGCACAAGTAGTTCCACAGAAAGCAATCTTTTGTTTGCTTCCAAATGCAAATACAGTGTCTGATAATAAAGTATCAAAGCCTGTTTCACTTAGAACACTAGCAGATGAGTTTGATGCTTGATCTAACACGTTAGTTAGTTCGTTCATCAAGCCACCTGTGTATCTTCTAGGTTGAGCAGTTGATCCACTTTCTTCTACTTTCTTACCAAAGAACATAGCTCTTTCGATATCGGACATGTGCATTTTTAATGCTTTAGTCATGTACTCATCTTCAGCATCGCCAGTTCTTCTGTAAGTAGCTTTTAAAGTGTTTGATACTTCAAACGCAGTTCTAAAGATTTGACAGTAGTTGAACGCCACAGTCGGGTCAAAAGAGATTGCGTCTGGTGCAGTGTCACCCTCTGTCGCAGAGTATCCAGCAATAAATAATTCTGAATCATCTGCAATAGTTAGTGATCCACCACCAATTTGTCTTGCAACAGTTACTCTGTGGTTAGTTGTATCACCAGCAGCAGTAGCTCTCATTACTTCACCCGTTGCTGAGTTAACAATGATTGATCCTGCAACAACAAAAGGGACACCAGCATCGCCAGTATCTAATTGTATTGTAGTCGCTGATGCATTCAAAGCACCATTTACTTTTAATTTTCGATCAGGTAATTCGTCACGAAAGTTATTAAATTTTGGGTCATCAGAAGACTGAGAAGATCCCATAGAAAGCAATGCGTTAAGCGGTGCAGTTCCATTAGGCTCTAACAGTGTGTAGAGTTCCCTATAGTTTGTGGGTCTGAAGTCCGTACCGAATTGTCCAGTCCCACGTAAGCCATTAATTCCAGCCATAGTAAGCTCCTTAAAGGTTAAATGTTAAACGTGTAAATATTAAAAACTAGCCAATCGCATACATCGTTAGCTAAAAAATTTGCGGAAAATAGGGTAGAGGCGTTAGCGTCTTATTTCGGCAACACCATAATAACAAAATTTTATTTTAGTTGTCTACCACTTTACTTTATTTGCCCAATAAGCAGCAGACATTTTTCCTTTACTAATATTCTTAGCATGTCTAGCTTTGAATGATCTAGCTCTTGCAGTATTAGTTTTATCCCCTGTCTTACCTTGTTGACCAAATCTAATAGTTTTAGTTTCATCACCTACTTTAGCCACAACTACGTGTGACTTAGTAGGATGATGTGGTGTTCTTTTAGGCTTATTATATCCAGAAACTTTCGCACTTTTAAGTTTAGTGTCTTTGTGTGGATTGCCTGCCATTATTTCTTTTTCTTTGGAAAGCCAGCTTTCATATTAGCATAAGCTTCTTTTGTTACTGTTGAATTTTTTTTACTTCTACTTGTTCCAGCTTTTTTTCTTTTGTTCATGTTATGATACAAACCTTTTTTAGCCATTAGAATATCCAGTTCCAAATAATGATAGCAATTATAGCTGCTATAAATCCTGCAAGCATCTTGCCTCTTTTAGTAAGTGACTTCCACATTTGTTTAATTTGTTCCATATTATCTCCTATGTATTAAGATTATTATTGTTGACGCAATTTAGCATTATCGCAACATTCCTGTCTTCCAAATCGGGAGACATGTATTCTGCTAGCTTATTCATTTCGATAACGCACTGTGGTGCGTCATCAAATGATAAAGGTACTTCTGATTGAAAGCATAAAGTTTGTTCCATTATTCCCATACCAACAAAACAGATCATTGCCTTAATGGTAAACATTACACATTCATTCTTCTTTGAGAAAGTCTGCCTAATATTTCTGCGTTTGGATCAGTTGGTGTTTCATTAGCTAAACCACCACTAGGTGATGATCCAAGAGATCCTGTTACTGCTGAACGTCTTGCAGCAATGTCTTGAAGACGTGCCATCTCAGGAGTATTTCTTTCATTGTTAAAGTCTTGTACAACTTTCATTGTTAATTCAGGATCAACAAAGTCTTCCATTGTATACCCTCTTTCAGAAGCATACGTCATGAATTGATTTGCTGCATCATCAGGTAAACCTAATTGTTGTTGTGCAGAATTAAGATTCATTGCTATTTGTTGTTGAATTTGTTGTCCACCAGCAGCATCTGCTTGTTGTACTTGTGCGGCAGCACCTTCGGTTATTCCTTTAGATGCACTAACAAGTTGTTGTATCATTTGATTTTGTTTAGCAATTTGATCTTTAAGAGATGCAGTCTCTGCCATTTGTTCACGATAAGCAGGAGGAAGAGATATAGAATTTTCTTCTTCATACTTTGTAAACATTTCTTCTACTTCTTTTGGTGTAATGTTAGAGGCAACAGCCATCTTATCATCTGTTTGTGGCTTAGATTGTTTTTCACCATCTACATTTCCCATAGTAGGATTAGACTCAAATGCTTTAGTTGCATTTGCTAAAAAATCTTTTACGCCTGCTGCATCCATACCTTTTTCTTTCATTAGATTTTTCACTAATTCCATTGCAGGTTTTACAGTTGCATGTTCAGCGTTAAGCTTTCCATATCTTTCAAAGGTAGATTTAATTTGATTGTCATTAAGTTTACGTTTGTCATCTTTCCCAAACTCAATTTCGTAAACAACACCTTGAATAGCAGACTTATCACCTTCTGTTTGTGGTGAAGCAGACTCTTGTACCTTTTCTTCCACAGTAGGTTTAGCTTCTGATTTAGTATTAGATGCTGCAGCTTCTTGAGCTGATGCTCCACCTGACATATCAGGTGCTGGTTGTTGTGATTCTGTTCCTGCAGGTGTTCCTTCAGCAGGTTGCATAGTTCCTGTATTTGCTACAGGCTTTGGACCTAGTAATTGACTCGCTAATGAATCAATCTTTTCTTCGTTATTAATAGCCATATTAACTCCTATAATTTTTTAGCTTTTGTTTCTACTTCCAGAGCAACATCATTCTTATATTTAAGAAGAAGTTTATCAGGAAGTTCCTTTAATTGTCTTGCCGCCCACATGGCTCCACGCTTAAAGTTTATTTCATCTATCGTCATGTTTCTATTTTCTGATAGCTGAAAGGAAGCTGTCAGTATTTCTTCTTTCATGACTTCATCGATTATTTTCCAACCACCTGACTTTTGTAAAGTTGTTAAAAAATCGATAGCTTGCTTAGGCTTCACTAAGAAGCCTTAAGCTTGCCAACCTTGCCTTTTATAGTCTTCTCACTAGCCATCGGAGTTTCAAATGCTTTGCTTTTATTGGCAGGTATTCCCTTCCTGTCTTTGCTTACATCCTTAACTGGTGGCTTTGTATCGCTTTTATCTTTCATTTATACTCCAAATACTTTTCTAACTAAGATGAATATTCCTAATACAGCAGAGATTAATCCTAAAGCTTTCAAAGCTCCCTTGCTAGTTTCCATAGTCTTGCTAAGTTCAATGATTGTTTTCTCATTTTGTTTAAGATGATCATCAATACGTCTAAGAGAAGTATATAAATCATCCCATCTTTCCTTAGCAATAGCTTCAGATACTGCAATTTGCTTTGATAACTGTGAGTATTTCTCGTCTGCCATAGGCAACGTGTACCTTTTATGTGACTATATAGTCGTCCCTAATTTAATTTTTCTACTGGATTTAACCATATGTCATGTAAGTCTTTAGATAGCTTCATTGCAGCCTTTTGATCCATACGACATGTTAACAGTGATCCATATCCCATATCCATTGTTACACATATAGCTAAGGATTTATTATCAGGGTGTACAACAATATCACTGTCTTCTAAGACAACAACATTCTCATACGATAAAGGATCAGTTACCAAGAGGATTGCCTGATGATTCTTTTATTTCTTCAATTAAGATATCTTGCAATTCATTTTCTTTTTTAATTACAGCAATGTCTTTGGAATTTTGTTCAATGTCTTCTTCTAGTTCCCAAGCATATTCTTCT
>UEXM01003115.1_pt1 | contig 10952 bp, 17 predicted proteins | sample 1796661 | NCBI WGS metagenome assembly UEXM01 (sample SAMEA4772469, study PRJEB27181) | metagenome
GACTAGCCGCTCTTCTAAACATGGCTTTACTAGCCGAAGCAAATCTAAACGAGTAATCGGAGGATGCGGCTACTTAGGTAGTCGCACCTTCTACTACTATTTTCTAGTCAAGAAAAAGATTACGGCACCGAATGCCAGTAATCCTGTAAGTTTTCCTACGTCGGAAGAACTTGTTCCTGTGATACCGAACAATCCCGGAGTTTTACCATCGGTCGGTCCTAAACCATTTCTTCTCTTTGAAAGCGGAGCGCCGACCTTTCCATACTTATCGTCTAGAGCCATTCTAGTTAAATCGGTAAAATCGTTGTGAAGGTTCTCGGCTTCCCAAGCAAGACCCTCGTGATGACGGGGCATCTTTTTTTCTAATGGGTGCATCATTCGTACCAAGACCCTGATTGGCCAGCCGAAAGACCGGAGAACCCGAGTATGTCCGAATGTTGGTCAGTCATGAATTCGTTCTTTTGAGAACTAGTCAATGAAAGTTGAGTATCGATATGAGCCCCGTAAACCGGAGAAGGTTCACGAGCAACTGACCCCAGTCTTCTTCTTGCAGAGCCACCGACTTGGGAGAACTTTTTCTTGGCACCGAACAATCCACTACCTGCTGGTATATGTATTGAAGGTTCACCTGCCGAATCGTTTCTCAATCCGGGCATGTGTGAAGAAGAAGTTGTTGTTGAAGTTGATGTGGTCATCCCAAGACCTGAGTTTATCTCCATGATTGCATTTTGTAATCCGGGGTCTAATGGTACGTCGTTAGCGTATTGACTGTAATATTCGTCGACTGCATTTTGTAATCCGGGGTCTAATGGGACATCGTTAGGATTGGTAGTCTCTGCAACTGAGGTTTTTGTAGCCAACTGTATTTGCTTTAGATAAGCATAGTAGCCGACTGTTCCAGCAGCGGCTAATACTAGGAAAGGCCTGTCTTTGACCATCTTTCGTGCGTCTTGCATTAGTGACATTCTTACCACGTTTGATAGCCGTTGATTCCAGTAACACTGTCAGCCACTTTACCGCCGACATAGCCGTATCCGAATGCTGGTAGGAAAACTCCGAAAAGGAATGTTCCTCCTATAACTAAGGCGGCCACTGGTTGGTCTTTGTAAAATTTCTTCATATCGTTCTGTATACCCATAATATCACCTTATGCTACAAACATGCCGGCAGTAACTACTGCACCAATAGCACCGCCAAGAGCAGCGTTTCTCTTTGCTATGTCTTTGTAGGATTTGCTTCTCTTCATCCCGCCAAAGTATTCCATATTGAATGCGTTGACTACTCCAGCAGCAGCCAGTCCAACTGCTAGTCCTGCTATCGCAACAGTCCCCACAGATGCTTTAGTCGTCGTTATATTGCTAATTCCATTTCCGTAGTAAGCCATTTTAATCACCTTAGAATCCATAGAAGTTAGCATCCAGCGAGTCTGTGTTACCAAACATGTGCATGTGGTCGTTGAACGGTTGGTTCCTCACTGGTGCATAACTGTCATAGGAATATGTGGAAAGCGGAGGTGCAGACGGTGCAGCCTCAGCGCTAGCAGATGGTATGATTTCCATACCACTTCTACTGTAAAGGTAGTATGCCCCACCAACGATTGCTAGTGTCATTAGTGGTCTATTTTTAGCGGCTTTGAAAGTGTCGTTTATGGACTTCATCATTTTAATCACCTGTTTCTTTGGTTTTGTATTACGACTCCTGTTAGTAAGCCGGCTATACCTGCGATAGTGGTTACGCCTATAAGTCGTTTGTAACTCATGGAACTTGTGTTAGGGTTTGCTTTCAATACTAAAGCAGTCCCTCCAGCGGTTAAAGTGGGTAATGCAACAGTCAATGGTGCTATCTTACCGTTGCTAGTGGAGTTGAGCATAATACCTGCGCCACCTCCCAAAACAAATCCGGAAGCGGCTCCAATAGCAGCGGAGTAATAAAGTGGGGTAATCGAGTTATCTAGATAATCTACAAGGGGTAATAACAATGCTCCAGCAGAAGCGCCAAGTATTGCGTATTGTAGTGAGTCTTTGTAAACGCTCATCTTACTTCCTCACAGGCGGTCTACGCCCGCAAGTCCAGCGAATACCATAGGCTCATACCCATGTCTTACGGAAGCGGGGACTACTCTAGGTCTGTTATTTCTCTTAACATTTAGTGGCTCATCCATCCAAGCCCTAGTATGGTACTCAGCATCATATCTAACTGGTCCCATTGAAGGACCGGACATGATTCCATTGTCGTTATTTGTGCCCATGTTATTTAGAGGGGCGGTTGACCCTGATTGTTGAATCTCTGAACGGGAATCTGTCCATACATTACCGATTCCTCTGATTCCCTTTATTCTAGTTCTGTCTAGAACCATATCGGCTAGTAGTGGAAATCCTATTACAAATGCGGCACCTGCCACTAGAGGGTATTTATCTACTAGTTTGAATATATTAGTTTTATATGCCATATTTATCCCTCGTGACTTATCTCTCTATATCTCTTTATAGATATACTTCTAATCCCTATTGTAGGGTTGGAGTCTGATTGAGTAGTTAATGTACCTATGCTTGTAGTGGTTCCTGAGGCTTGGAAGGTGGAAGCAGTTGCATTCAGACCCGGAGAAACTTGTAGGCATATAGCGCCTGTGGCATTAGTGAAAGTTGCACCGGCTTCGGAATCAGCCCATCCGTCTGTACCTGTGTCAGCACTTCTGTTGTACCTGAGTAACTTCACAACTTTTCCGGGGAAAAATACTGTTCCCTTATTTCTGACAAAGAGTCTAGAGCCAACTGCTATTGAATTCAATGAGGCTCCTGCGGCTTCGTCACCTAGTACAGCGGCAGAATTGTTATTGGTTCCATATAGAACGATGTTCTGAGTCGATGCTGTGGCAGGTGTGCCGGGAAAATCACCCCCGCCTGTCAGTGCTGGGTGAGCAACTGCACTTCCGTCTTGACCGGCAATAAACGAACCAGCGGTTCCTGAGTCAACAAAGTCTATGAAAGGGCTGTCTTCAACGATTTCATCTTGTGTAAAGAATGGCCTACCGGCTAGTCCCGAGTAAGGATTGGCAGTTCCGGTCATTACATTTTCAGTGTAAATAGTCTCATTGTAAGTGTCGTTAACAATGTAGCCACCGTTGGTCGCTCCGATTGGTTTGGCAATCGCTGCTTCCATAATCGCTAAAGGCACTGCATTCAGACCGGAGTGAGTGAACGTTCCTCCTCCTATGAACTGCAAATCTATTGGGGTTGGTAACCCACCACGAGATTGGTATCTAAGTGTGCTACCATATACGTCGGCAGATGGTCTCAACATATTACCGATTGAGAATTTAATAGTTTTCTCGTATGATTTCGGGCTCATAGGTTGGTAAGTTAAAACATACGCACCGTCTGCCAATCGGCTTGTTACTTGGAAAGCCCCATCAGGTCTTGATGTGGTTCTAGATGAAAGAAGAAGTTCAGCCGCAGTTTCTCCGCCGCCATCCGGGTTGTTGATATAATCGTCTAGTTCTAATCTCAATAGTGCATACGGATTGTCTGCAATTACTTCGATGGAGTGTAGTTGACCTTTCTCTTTGAAGTTAATTGCTTCGAAAACTTCTCCAGCATTGAGTGTCATGCTAGTGAACTTGTCAGAAATCATTCTGTTGGTGACGACTACTCTAGACGCTTTTCTGTCCACTTCTTGTTTCAGCCCGTGAGCAGAAACTATCGATGGACGTCCAAGTTCGTCTTCGTCTTCGAAACCAAAAACCATCTTATCACTTCACCAGTCCGACTTACATTGAGAGATAATCACTCAGGAAGCCTGACGACTGGTAGGTAACCGGGTTGTAGTACATGAACCGGAGACGACCGCCAGCGCGAGCCTTTAAGGTCGCTAGTTGGTCCTGAGAAAGTTCTAAGATTTTATATTTCCAGCCTGATAATCTAATTCTTCCGTCGAGGATGTACTCGTCTGAATCGTTGACCACTCTAAACGCTGGCTGTGATGCTTCTCCGTGTTCTAGAATCATTCCGTAATTCCAGTTAGGGTTGTCAGCAGGTGACATGCTTCCGTCTAAGAATCCTGAAAGACCTTCAAGAGTTGTCTCACTTGCAGTTCCACGAGGAGATTCTCCGTCTGCTGCTTCGTCAAGTGTGTGCTTGTTTGAACCGACAGGTTGTTTTAGGTAGAGTTTAGCAGAAATTGTTCCGACTTGCTTCATGTCTTGGCTGCTAGCATCTCCGACGAATCCGACAGGGGCTCCTGCTGCATCGTAAGAAGTTGTACCGTTTGTTGAGTGCCAGTTACCTGATGCTGCATCCATAAACTTTGGTTGTAGTGGAAGTCCCGGTGCGAGGTGGTAAATGTTACCTGCGTATGGTTCTAACTTGCTGAAAGTAAGATATCCTGAATCGTAGTTAGGAGCAAGGATGTTTCCAGTCTTGTCTGCTGCTGCAACTGCACCAGTGCCTAAGTCGAAGTATGCTTGAATCGAGTTTACACCATATTGTGTAAGAGCAGTAGCGTGTGTACCAGTCAATGTAGTACTGTTTGTGTTACCTACATTCAATGTGTCTGTAAAGAAGAGGTCGATGGCCATAGCCTCGACTCCTGTTACTAGGGCGTATGTATCCCTGATTCGCAAAAGGTAACCGGGTTTTAGAGATTCATCGGTTCCCATTGTAGATAAATCTACATTTGCTACGCGTCCAAAAGCATTTCCACTTCTATATCCTTGATTTAAGTTTGTCATATTAATTTTCACCTGTCTATCTGTTGGTGTGTGCCGCTTGGCACAGTCAGCGCACAGTGCTGTTAGACATAAAGAGTTCGGAAGGTGAGACCTAATTAGGGACTCTATTATCGTCTTATACTAGCGCTGTTTTGATAACGTTAGCACTAGAGTGATTTGAATTATTTTTTTGAATTATTTAGTAGTCCAACCCCCGAGGTTCCGAAGAACCCCGAGGGTGGTTTTTGTATTGAACGATTTTTCAATCTCAGAATGTCTTACCGATAGCGAGGATGCTAACTATAGCACCAGCGCCATTGATTGCGTCATTCAATGCTGCTGCTGTTGTCGACTCTGTTAGAGCGTCCATAGCAGATGTTACAGCAGAAGCGCCGAGTAACACTGTATCTGTCAGTAGTCCTGTCAGATTCAGAGTTGAAACCCCGTGGTTGCCTGCAAGTCCTGTTAAGTCGCTCTCGAACTGAGCCTTCATCAATTGTCCTTGAAGGTCAGATGCGTAGAACATCTCGCCAGTGTCGTTGCCGTCTCCACCATCTGTGAAGAGGTCGTCTGCTGTGGCTGTGTCGTCTGCGTTGATTTGTACCATACCAACGTTCAGGATTGATTCGTAGGACATTCCACGAGAGTCTGTTGTAGACCCGAATGTGGAACCAGCCATAGGTACGGCTGTTATGTCTTTCAGAACGTTTCCTTCTACTTGGTCAGTAAGTTCAGTTGCGTAGCCCTCTGTTAGAGCGCCACTAGTAACGAACGCAGTGAAATCAGGGCGTAATGCCGCTGGGTATTTCCGCGCTGCGATACTGTGTACCATCTCAGCCATAGCCTTGGTTGTTGTACCATCAGTCTCAACAACAAGAACGTTTGTACGAACGAGTTGCATTTGACTGCCGTAGGCAACATCTAATCCACCTAGTGAACCCATGCTTAATGCCTCCGTCTGTCATCCCCGAGGGGAATCAGGACAACTCTCCAATGTTCTGTGTCAGTTGTATCAATTCGTGGTGTTGGCCGACTACGCTTCCGATGACTCTCCACTTTTCTGCACCAGCAATTGTGCTGTTACCGAAAGTTGCAGCGCCGCCTACTACGCGGTGGTTACAAACGATGTTCTTCTCAGGCTCTACGACGATTGGAGATTCATACCATACAAATGGTTCTTCCAATACTTCAAAGATTTGCTGGTCAATTACTGGAGTTTCAATTCCAGAAATTTGCCATTGGTGCTCTGTCACTAATAATGGAGTTACAGGGTATTGTATTCCCATTATTAAGTAGAAAAACTCTTCAAGTGACTTAAAGTTCAAAGTCTTTGAAGCCCAGCCGAACGAATCAACGCTCGCTGAGTTAGCATTTCCAGTGCTACCGGATGACGGGATTAACCACTGTCCAAAGGTTCCTAGTATGCTGAATTGGTCAGCACGTAGAATACCCTTGCCGTAGTCTCCTTTTGGCCAGACGCCTTGGCTACCTCTACCCCAGTGGGGGAAGTTGCTGGCGATTTTTTGTTCAATAAGGGACAAATAGTTCTTAATTTGTCCAGTCGGTCTATCATAATAAGGTCTCAGTTCGATGTATTTCACTTCCTTGTCTTTTCTCGTATCAGTACTTGTCTATCTTGACTGTATGCCATTGAGGCAATCTGACCCAATGACGTACACTACTTAAGGTAAGAGGGATAGTCTAGCCCTAACTGTCCCTTTCAGTAAACCATATAAGCCAATAGTATGACAATGTATTGTGGCAGGAGACACCCGACAGGTACGGTTCGTCCTCGATGTCCATAGGATTTCGAAGTTAAAGGCAAGGGCAGAAGCAGATGCTTTGTCGGTTTCTGCACTGGTTAGGATGATTGTTCATCAGTTTCTAGATGGTAGATTGATGACTAGAGCCGAACACCATAGACTTCTCAACCTTGAACTAATGAAAAGAGATAAAGAAAAAGGTGGCTCGGACTCCGATGATGATTCGGGTTGGCTTTCATTTGTAGATTGAAGGTGTTTTCATGAAGAAGATAATTGGCTTGTTGGATGTGAATAACGACGGAGAAGTAAATGTTCTAGACATGAGTCATGTTGTTTTGAGTCATGTGTGGTTGCTTATTGCAGCCTTGTTCATAGCAGTCGGTGCCTCAGGTAAAGTACTCGGCTGGTGGTATATTGATTCAGATTTATTTTGGTCTGCGGCTGGAGTTGCTGGTATCTTTGAATACATTGATGACACTCGTAGAATTAGAAAGATGATGAAGCAAGAAGAAGAATGAGTTCTACTTGTTTAGTTGTTTAAGAATTAGTGGGCTTACATCAGATTAGTTATATTCTGCGTGGTGCTAATCATTTGGTGATGTGTCCCAATTACTGAGCCAATGACTCTCCATTTTTCTGCCCCACCTATTGACCCGTTGCCGAAGTTATTCTCACCACTAACTATCCTGTGGCTACAAGTGATTCCTGATTCGGGCTCGATAACTAGTGGCGATTCGTACCAAACCATTGGTTCTTCTATGACTCGAAATATTTCTTGACTAATAGGTGGAGTGGATATGCCTCCTATTTTCCAAGCGTGTTCCGAAATCAAGATGGGGCTGTTTGGGGTTTCTATTGGTCTTGGAGATTGAAAGCCTTGAAGCAAATAAAAAAAATCTTCCAGTGCGTTGAACTTCAATGTGTTCTCAGCCCAGCCTTGGTTGTCGACAGTTATACTGTTTGGAGCGCCGGTTGTTCCTGAAGCAGGTATTTTCCATTGGCCAAATGTTCCTAATATCGAAAAGTGGTCTGCTCTTAATATTCCTTTACCGTAATCTCCTTTAGCCCATATCGATTGAGAATCTCTACCCCAGTGTGGATACTCGATAGCGATTTTAGTTTTAATCAATTTTAGATACTTTTCTAGAGTGTGCTTCGGCCTATCCCAGTACTGATATAGGATACTATCACCTTTTTTTGATTATTTAAGAATTAGTGGGAGCCACACTCCCGAGGTTCCGAAGAACCCCGAGAGGTGGTTTCGTTTTTATCTGATTAGTTTCCTATTCAGAATACGTTGGTTTTTACACCAAACAGTTGGCTGTCCATTGGGGAAGGTAGCATATCTGCTCCCATTCCTTCGTGTCCACCAGTCATGTGGTATGAACCGATGTATCCGTATGAACTACCAGCAAGTCCTGTTGAAGGTAGTTGTTGTAGTAGTCCGGAACCCGGTCCAGCGTACATTTCCTTAGCACCAGCAACAAGAGTCATAGTAACTGCAATCATGTTAGCGGTTAATGCTTCACTAGGAGTGATAACCTTGTATGATTGTAGTGCGTATGCCACAGCAGCAGTACTTAGAATACCAACAACTGCTCTACCTGCTGTACTGTTGTAGTAAGGTATAGCACCAGTAACTTGGTCCCTTACGTTTGTAACAGAGTTAGGTAGGTATTGCTGAATCATCTTAGTAGTGTATGCAGCGATTGTAGGTAGAGCAAGACCTAGTGTAACTACACCAAGGTCTCTAACCTTCAAGTGGTCCATAACGAACTTTTTGTATCCGTTGAATCCCTTCATTGAACGTGCTGATTTCTTTCTGCGTGAAGTCTTTCTTCTCTTAGGAGCAGACTTTCTTCGTGCAGTCTTCCTTTTTACAGTCTTTCTGCGTGAAGTCTTTCTTCTCTTAGGAGCAGCCTTACGACGTGTAGTCTTTCGGCGTGAAGTCTTCTTTCTGCGTGAAGTCTTCCTTCTCTTTGGAGCAGACTTTCGGCGAGTGGTCTTCTTTCGACGTGTAGTCTTCCTTCTCTTTGGAGCAGACTTTCGACGTGAAGTTTTCTTTCGACGTGAAGTCTTCTTCCTCTTAGGAGCAGCCTTACGACGTGAAGTTTTCTTTCGACGTGTAGTCTTCTTCCTCTTAGGAGCCGCCTTTCGGCGTGTTGTGGTCTTTCGACGTGTGGTTTTTCTCCTCTTAGGAGCCGCACGCCGGCGCGTAGTTGTTTTTCTACGAGCAGCAGGCTTTCTTCTTGATGCAACTTTTTTTCTTGCCATAGTTTTCCCTCTCGGTTTTCTATCAGACCGCTTTGCCGTTTTCTTCCTTTGCGCAGTACTCCGGGTGGTGTTTTTTGCACGCCCCGAAGCCTTACGCTTCGCGGCTCGTCTCTTTGCAGGACGTCGCGGATTCATGACAACAACTTCTGATAAAGGCATGGCAGTCTAAGCGTTGACACTGTGGTGTGTGATATAAGGAGTGTGTATGACAATCTAATAAGGAAGTGTCCTGTGCGGTAAGCGAATATGTCCTCGCAGAATAGACGAGCGTCCCATAACCGGGTCAAAAGTAAACCTGTTACCATCACGTTGGAAAACGAGTTATCTGACATGATTGATGATTTGATAGAGCGTAGGGTATTCAACAATAGGTCTCATGCAGTTAATGCTGCTGTGGATTACCTACGATGGACACTTCAGAACCGTCCTCAACTGTTTTACGCTGAACGTAAGCCTCAGCCAACTCCACAAGAGCCTCAGACACAGCCGGAAACAAATCCGTACTATCCCGATTAACATACACTATCAGTGTAGGAATCTCGAAGGAAAGTATCGCTAGAGCGGACGGATAGTGTTTACTAGCCTCTAGTCGTTCTGTATCTACGTTAGCAAAGTTGTTAGTTATCGCTAATGCTTGGTCTATAACTCCTGTATCACATTTAGCAATCTCTACAAAAACGAAATCTTCTTCGAAAGTGGGGTCGCTTGCCGAATCAAAGTCGTGTACCTCTAGTAGGAGTGATGCGACTCTCAACGCAGATGCTAAGTCAGAATTATACCCTGTACCTCTAGCCTCACTAGTAGATAGGTCTAGCATATTCCTAGGAGAGTTACCGTATAGTATATAGTTAGGTATATCTCTTATATCCATTATAGATTCTAATTGTTTAGTGAAGGCTACTGCACTCGGGTCAGAGTCAGGCTTCTTTGCATGAGGAACAGTTACGACGATACCCACGTATAGCGGAAGGGGTGGGTGTATTTACCATCTGCTGAGGTTTAATTCCCCAGTTTGTTTTCTTTTCGGTACCGGTTCACTGGTATGCCAATGGCCACCACCTTGCGTATAATAGAAGAAATACTTGTTCATTGGGTCAAGGAAGAAGTCTGTCTTTTCTACATAGTGTTCTAGGTTTCTACTCTTGAGGTAGTCGTGCCGGTCTTCTATTTTGAAAATTACTTTGTTATCTGATTGACTCCAAATGGTTTCGTTGAGTAATTGTATTCTTTGTGTTAGAGCCATGCCTAGGATTCCTAGACCTGCCCCCACTGTCCAAATCATTTCTACCGCTTTGGAACCACCCTTCTTGACGAACAATTGAATCTCGTCAATAGCGATTACTCTTCGTATTCTCTTGAAACCATCCGTTCTAGAGAGTTGAAAAACAAGTTCTACCATTCTATCTAGTTCTGCTACTCTTTCTTCTGCTGTTGCAGGTGGTCTGAACACAATAGCGTTCTTTCTCCTTAGTAGTGCTTCATAGACTTCTATTGCCGAATGACAGATTTCTCCAAGATGTGCGTACCCGTCATCGTGCTTTGGGTCTACGAATATCGTGTGAGTCCTCATGGCTTGGAGTTCTTCTAAGATTCTTCCTGTGAAGAAAGTCTTACCGCTCCTAGTCATTCCCAGTACAACAGAATGACGTCTGCTGAACTGCTCGATAAAGTTACGGCTGAAGCCCATTAAACTGTCGTCGTATTCTCATCGCCTTCAACGTTCTCCTCAAAGTATTCTGCGAATGGGTCGTCTTCCATCTGTTTTCCGTGTCGCCATCCACCGGGGTTATACAACGTAGGAGCGTCAACAGCATTAACATCGCCACCATCTCTTGTTATTGGATGGTTCGTCAACTTGGCGAGTTGGCGATAGTCTCCGAGAAGTTCCTCTCCTTCGGAAATATCAGTCATGGCGATTCCAATTAATTCATGAGGAAATTCAAACTTGATGTTAGGGGTGTCGGAGTGGTTAAGTCGTCTAAATTCTCCACCGTCTTTGAGTACTATTGCGCCCTTCTTGATAGGTTCTGTTGCAAACATGCCAATTCCGTGTGTCGCAGAATCTCCGTGACGCCATGCGGGGTTTTTCTTGGAGAAATTATTCTTGGAGAGATTATTCTTCAACCAAGCGTAGGTCTTAGGTGCTTTTTCTTCCAATTTGGCACGTCCTTCTCCTATACCTTGCATGAAGTAGACTGACTCATAGTCAG
>UEXM01003116.1_pt1 | contig 10947 bp, 16 predicted proteins | sample 1796661 | NCBI WGS metagenome assembly UEXM01 (sample SAMEA4772469, study PRJEB27181) | metagenome
CTGCGCAGCAGGCACAGCCTGACAGGGCAACGGCGGGTGGAGTGGCGGCGGTGTTGCTGTGGGCTGGTGTGGTGGCGGCGGTGGAGGTAAAGGCGCCGCAGGCAGCGGTGGAAACTCGAACTTCGCCTACGGCTTTGGCGGTGCCGGTGGTGCAGGCTTAGCTTCCACAATTACTGGCTCATCTGTCACTCTTGGTGGCGGCGGTGGTGGTCATTACGATGATGCAAGTGGCGCTGGCGGCGGCGGCTCTGGTGGCGGCGGCAACGGTTCCACGACAGGAACTGGTCAAGGTGGTGGAACCAACCTCGGAGGCGGTGGCGGAGCCGGTCGCCACGGAAGCTACGGCGGTGGCTCTGGAGTTGTAATTATTAGCTACCCGACGACCGAATAGGAGACACTCATGGCTCACTTCGCAGAACTAGACGAAAACAACATCGTCCTTCGGGTCATCGTTGTAGGCAACGAAGACACCGCTAATGAAGACGGCAACGAGGTCGAGGCCATTGGCATTGCCTTCTGTGAAAACCTTTTCGGCGGTACTTGGATTCAGACTTCGTACAACAACAACATCCGAAAACACTACGCAGGACAGGGCGACACCTACGACTCAAACCTTGATATTTTTATTGCTCGACAGCCTTTCCCATCTTGGTCATTAGATGATAACCATGACTGGCAACCACCAACACCAATGCCTGAGGGGGATACCTTGTACTGGGACGAAGACAGCTTAAGTTGGCTTGACGTATTAGATGAAGACTGATGAAACTCGTTGACGCACCTGGCAAAGTAAGTCTTGACCGCTACTGCTTATCGTAACGCCGAGCTATATCGGCACGAGGGAAAGTACCAGTTTGGTGTTTTCCCGCTCGGCTATAGGAACTCGTATGCCTATCAATCGAAGGTCGCTTACCGTTTAGGTGTAGATGATCCGATCTTTGACACGTTCAGTGTTGCTGATTCGGCAACGCTTACTGTTGATGTCACTCCTACGGACACGTTCTCTGTTGCGGAGTCAACTCCGAACATTCATGTGCAATCGCTTGCAGCTCAGGGAACAAGGGATTCACAGTTGTTCCTCGAGGCGACTGTTGGAACGGTTGGTCTTAATCAGGTAGAAGCTATTTCGGGTGCTGAGACATTAAACACTCAGGGTACGTCTGTTAATTCGACTGACTCGATCACTGGAGCTGAGGGCACTGCCGGTCTTCATTTCGAGTTGCAAACAGATTCTGGTTCCGGCGCAGAGAACTGGGTGTCAACCACGGTGACGATGACACTCACTGACGCTGCCACAGCTCTGGAAGCTTTGGGTGCTGTAGCTATCTCGTCGACTGACACGTTCAGTTATTCGTACGGCAACTCGATGCAGTACCGAACTAACTTTGACTATCAGAACGTTCGTGATTACCGTTACCGCTTCGGTCTCATGTCGATAACCTATAAGAACGATTATCCCTATCGGATGGAAGGCTCTTACGGCGAGGGTTTGATGTCTGGAGTAATGGTTGATGTTGTTCCTGTGGATGCAGAGAACTTTTCGGCGCTCGAGTTTCTTGACTATTCCGGTGGTGGGAATAACAGGCTTACAACTCAGTCAGAAGAAATTATTGTCGAGTTCAATCTGACTGGCCCGTTCGGTGAAGTAGCCCAGCATTTGTCCCATATTGCAGTTAATCGTTACCGCTCTACACCGTCATCGGTGCGGAGAAGGTGACACACTTTTCGGGTAGTAGGTGAGATGGCTACCACAACCACACTGACCCTTGGCGGGCTTATAGACGACACTCTTGAGATGTTGTACCGTACGAGCGAGCGCCCTTTCCAGGTCGAAGTTGGATCTAGCGCATTAGACTCACCGACCGATAAGACGTTAACCGTCGACGATGCTGATCGTGTCCAAGCGACCGATGTGCTCGAAATTGGTGATGAGCTGATGTTGATAACAGCGAAAAGCAATGATGCTACTCCTGTTTTGACGGTCAGCCGGGGCTACGCTGGGACTCTTGCTAGTAGCGGTCACGCAACTAATGCGGTGGCACTGATTAACCCGCCATGGCCCCGCTCTTCGATTAGCGACTGGATTCAACGTTGCTTTAAGTCGGTCATGAATGCTCAGCTACCCAACAGGGTTTCTGAGCTTATGACTCGCACCACTGATCAGCAGTGGATTTCGATGCCGGAGAACACGATGCGTGTGTACTCGGTTCGTCACATGATTGGTCAGACTGGCCGCATCATAGATGTTGGTGGCTGGCAGTTCGAGCAGGATATGCCGACTGGTTTAGTGTCTACAGGTAAAGCTTTACGAACGCCGACATCTATAGAAAATAATGATGAACTGGTTGTGGTCTATCAGACTCCTTACTCGTTCACTGGTTCCGGCGATGAAGCTACTATAAGCGTTCCGATTGGGGCTGAAGATATTTCTGCTTTGTGGGCTGCAGCCTATGCCGTGACTCGTCGTGAAGTGAACCGCCTTGATGTTGACAAGATCGAGGAGTGGAATCAAGAGGCTGCGATGCGGCAGGGAGTCAACCTTCGTTGGGCTCGTGAGCTGTGGGGCGAGGTTTACAGAAGGATCGACGAAGCGAAGTCAATGCAGGGCCTACCTAAGTATAGGACCTACAGAAAGATGCCTCACTTACTATGAGTCTCACACGTTCATTTCAGAACCTTGTTCAAGGCAAGTTAAATACTGCTATCGCTTCTAGCTCAGCTACCTCAATTTCTGTTAATATTGACGGCAGTTTCACTCCCCCGACTGGTCTTTCGGCCGCAAATTATTTGATGATGGTTATTGATCCTGAGGGCGCTGAGCATGCCCCTGAGATTGTTAAGGTCACAGGTGTGAGTGGTTCTTCGAACCCTTACACATTGACTGTTGTTCGGGCGCAGGAATCTACTAGTGCTCAGACTTGGGATACGGCACGCACGATCGTTGCTGCTCTCACGTCAGGGATCATGAATGATTTCATGATGACGACTGCGAACCTGACGTACAACCACACACATGACCGTCTCGGTATTAAAGATTCGAACGCTCCGGCAGATTGGACGGCGGGAGCTAAAACACCCGACAAGGCGTTACACATTTATACGGCTGATCCTGCTATCCAGTTAGAGCACACGACTGGCAATATAACTTCAGTGATTTCTGGTGCTGCTAATGGCGAGTTGACGATTGAGGCTGATACGGCAACTGCTGCTGGCGCTACTGCTGGTGTGTTGCTGAAAGTTCAGAACTCGACAAAGCTCGAGGCGCACCCATTGGGTGTCACGATCACTGGCGCTATTGCTAAAACGAGTGGCACTTTCGATATTGCTCATCCGACTGTGGAGGAGAAACGACTTCGTCATTCTTTCGTGGAGGGCCCTCGGGCTGATCTAATTTATCGAGGTTCCGTTGTCTTAGATTCTGATCGAGTGGAGGTGTGCATTGATCACGAATCGAGGATGACTCCGGGGACATTCTTGGCTCTGTCGAGGGATCCTTGGTCGATTGTTTCGTGCCCGCAGGGCTCTCCAGTTAAATGGTTCATGGACGGCTGCAACCTAATTATTGAGGGTGAGCCTGGGGATCAAGTTAATTGGATCGTTATTTCTGAGCGTCAAGACCCGGAGTATTTGTCCAGTGGGCTTACGGATCTTAACGGCGATTTAATTACGGAGTACTAATGTCTGCCCTTGCTGTCTCAGCGGTGGGCGTGAAATCGATCGCCGGGTCAGCGCCTTCTTTAGGAACGGCCCCAACGACTTCTGGTGTTGATGCGACTCTTACTGCGAACGTGGATGCGTTATCGACTGTGTCGTGGACGTTTGTAAGCCCGGATGGGAAAAGCCAGGGGGCTTATCGGGTTCAGGCACAGGATTCTGGGGGGTCTACCACGTATTGGGATTCTGGTTGGCGCACGGGCATTGATGTGAGTCTGGCTGTTGACATGGATGAGAATAACATTCCGGCTGCTCAAGTAATTAAGTGGCTGGTTGCGACTCGAGACAGCTCAGGTGTTCATGCTCCTGAGGTGTCAGCTAATAAGACGTATGCGTGGGGCACTCCGACAATAACTATCACCACCCTTGAGGGGGTGGCTAAACCTGCTGATGATCAGATGACGATAACGCAGGCAACCGATGTCACTCTTGCTTGGTCGTTCTCTGATGGGAGTAACACTCAGGCTCAGTATCGAGTGCGGGTCGTTGACCCAGACGCATTAGAGTTTATTCATTTTGACAGTGGGTGGACGACTGGCTCTGGGACAACGTTCGATATTCCGTTCACGTTTATGTCCGGTCAGAACTATTCGATTCGGCTGCAAGCTAAGAACAACTTTGGGTTGAGGAGTGCTTAATGGCTGAGGACACACTCCTAGTATCGGTCGAGTATCCGGATGTACATGCGTTCGCTGATGAGTCCGCCGTTGGGCGTCTCTATCAGGTTGGCATTAACGGCACTGGCTACATGCTGGCCGATAACCCAGATAAGGGTTTGGAGTATCAGAGAACTGTCGTTCCGTTAGATCCGCAACGTTTAGCTACTTCAGACACTCCTTTCAGTGAGGCAATCGAACGGTACAGCTTCGCTGCTGCAGATGACTGGGACTCAGGTGCCGGTCAGAAGTATTACCATCGAGGAGCGTCTACTGCTTCTGCGTACTGGGACTCAGTGGGACTAGATCCCTTCACTGAGAAAGGCCGAATCAAACTACTCAATGCTACTGCGCTCGAGGAAGCTGAAACGTATACCGGACTTAAACTCGTGGTTGTTGGAGATGACCTTTACTACGTCTCGTCAGCTACGGAGGTTTCTCGGATCCAGACGGCTGGCGGATCGCCTTCAGACATCACTGTTGCTGGTGGTATCACAATTAACGACCTTGCCTCCGACGGCCAGTATTGGTACGCAGCGGATGGTTCCGACGTTTATCGAGGGACCACATCTACACCTGGCGCAGCGTGGTCGACACAGGATGCTCTCTCAGTCACTTGGTCTGCGGGGCGGGTCTGTGCAGCGGTCAAATCTGCGGGTTCGACCGCAAACCGATTCACCACCCTTAACGACAGTGGAGCGGAAGAGAAGAGCAGCGGTCATCTGACCCTGCCGGTCGGGTCAACGATTGCTTTAGGTGACACGACCAACGGACATTTCTATTTCGGTGGCTACGCCGGAACTAACGGCAGTGTGTATGCATGGAAGCTCGGAGTCGACGAGTCCGGTGACTTCTTCGTACCGTTCGAGGCATTAAAGATGCCGGGTGGAATGATCCCCACTTCAGTAGCCACTGGTGGTGGCTATGTGTGGGTTCGAGGGTATCGGCCGGAAGGTTCAAGCCAAGGGCAAGCAGTCATTTTGCAGTGTGTGCCTGACGGGTCAGGTGCTCTCGTAGCAACAACAGTTGTTGAGCTGGCAGATATTGGAACTTCGGCTGATCATCAAGTCGGTGCTATGTGCTCTTATGAAGACCTGATGCTGTTCGGCTGGAAAACAATGACAGCAACTAAAGCTGGGGTCGGAGCTGTCAGCTTGACCACAGGCGGATACGCAAAGTGGTATCAAGCAGCCCTCGACGGTGATGTGACCTCGATTGCTATCTGGCAGGGTTTACCAGTATTTGCTGTTAAGGGCCGAGGAATCTACCGGGTGAACAGTGCAGCGTTCGAAACTGCGGGGACACTAGAGACAAGTCTCTTCGATGGTGCTTCAGCATTGTTCAAGATCTGGGACGATGTCTCTCTGACTATGGATCCGTTGGGATCGGGCGAGTCGATCACCGCATCAGTCACTGTGGACGGTGGTGCGGCTTTCACAGCTTTAGCAAACGGTTCAGTGTCTGAGTCATTGAAGAGCCATACCGTAGCTATTTCTAAACAGGCGAAAGAACTTGGATTGAAACTCGAGTTCGTTGGCAACGGTTCAGGGGACTGCGCTCTCACGTTCTTATCAACTCGTTTCCATCCGCTCGGTTTGGCTGACACCTTGATTCAAGTTCCGGTCGATTGCGGTGACCATCTGAAAGGACTAAACGGTGCTCCCCTACCTGACAATGGTGAAGGTAAAGGGGTGCTCAGGGCACGCACGTTACAAAATCTTGTTCAGACCAGGGTGAAGTTCCAGGACATTGACTGGCACGTCACAGGAGCCACTGAGAGCTACGAGGTGGAGTCTTGTGAGGTTGAAGCTGTGTCACTGTACGAGCCGTCTAGGAGCGGCTCTGCGCTCCGCATGATCGCCAAGTTGACGCTAAGAAAAGTCGGCACATAGGCACCACTTTTTGGGTTACAGGTGGAGGAATAGATGACTATTCAAGTTAAAGCTAGACAGATCGCATGGAAAAGCGTCGTCGAGAAATCGGTGTCTACTTTCATTCAAAGTTTCTTGTCGATATTCGTAATTGCTGACATGTCGTCAGCTAAAGGCGCTTTCACTGCTGCAGGTGCGGCAACGTTAAGCGTTCTCAAAAACGCAGTGAAGGATTGGAATGAAAAAGTCAGCGCCTAAGAAGAAGACAACAACGAAGAAAAAGAAAGCCAAGAAGAAAGTAAGCGGCTATTAGCCATGTCTGACGACGTTAACGACATCCGTGAACTGAAGGTGAGCAAAATCACACTTGGGTTCATTGCCTCAATTCTGTTCGTCGGTGGAACGATAGCGTGGACAGCCGCTGGCACAGCTAACCGAATCTCGAACCTCGAAGACACTGTCATGGTCATCGAGTCGAACAAAACATTCGCTGATCAAGCTGTACTGCAGCGTCTCGAGTCGCTTGAGAAAGCGATTGAGAACGCTCCCACACCGGACAACTCACGCCTCGAGGAGAAGCTCGAAGATCTCGAGTCAGAAATAGATGACTGGAATAAATGGCGTGAGGAAGATTTACAGTGGCAGCTCAACGATCTCTGGTGGAGAACTGATGTCATTGAGCGTGCGTGTCGTACAAAGGTGTGGTGCGACGACATCCTCAGAAAGGAATTCCAAAATTGAAGCACTGCCCACACTGCTCAATGTTCGGCAATGGAGGCATTTGGTGCCCTCATTGCAATAAAGCTTACGACGTTGACGAAGCTCGCAAGATTCTTAACTCGATAAAAACAAAAGGATTCACTGGCGCTAGCTCAGTGAACCCGAAAGTTGAACAATTTAATGCAACAGGTGACCCCTCGGTCTTTGCCAAGCCCGGCGCTCCCGACTACCAGGGGTAAGTGCAGTCCGACCAGGACTGTTGCTGCCATCCTTGCTGGATGGGAACTAGCGGCAGTTCTATCAGGTCGATTCCCTACGATCTCGGCAACATGGTGGAAGTATCGTGACCACCACATTGGCCGAGTCGTCTTGGGAGTCTTGTGGAGTTATTTGACGTGGCATCTGTGGACTCAGAAATCCAATCCGGCTTCTCGAGTTGCCTGAGCGGCAGAATCGGGACGGGTCTGCAAGTACCTCTCAGTAACACCCACGTCTGAATGCCTCATGGCGTTCTTGAGTTGGTAGATGTCGACCTTCTCGAATAGTAAACCTGCGAACGTTCGACGCATATCGTGCGGTGCGAAGTTGATGCCCGTCCGCTCTGATGCTCTCTTACAGATCTTTGCGATTGTGGTTGTTGAAGCCGGATTTTTACTCCACCTTCTAACCGTGTTTCGTTCGTCAGTCCAGCCGCCAGTCTCGGGATCGTGTACACCATGATTTTGGATTGGTGGGATTAAACATTCGTCGTGCGGTTTACGGCCGATGTCGACAGCGCACTGTGCGTGCCAGTCGGCAAGATAGCCAAACGTGTTTGCTGTGATGGCAACTGTTGCGAGCTTGTCGCCCTTGCCTACAAGGGTTATTTCTTTGTGATCGAAGTTCACGTCTTTCCAACGTAAGTTCGCCAGTTCAGATTTGCGAAGCCCAGCAGTGAACCCGAGCCGCAGAAGAATATTATCTCTTGCGCCTACGGCACTATCGACATCGACAGATTCGAGAATCTCATTGACTTGCTCTCGAGTTAGCCAGTTGTTCTGTTTGACTGGCATAATCGCTCCACGGAAATGCCGGTTCAAGTTTCTGGCCGGATTGATCTTTAGCCAACCCGCATAGTCGGCGTAGCTAAAGAACCCTTGGAAGCGGATTCGACGTGTCCTTATGGTGCCGCTCGCTGGCATTTGGCCCTTTCGCTCACCTGACGCACACACGGTAAAACATAGATCGATTAGATCTTGCTCGGTCACCGTATTTATTTCTCGATATGCGCCTAAACGCCGTATCGTAGACTTATAACCCTCTGCGGTACGCCCGTTTGACAGACCTGATTTTGGGTCATTGATGTAGATTTCAATTGCTTCTCCTATTAACACAGTAAAGCTCCTTGTTAACATTTATACCCCCACATTTAGGGAGTTTATGGTAATTGTATAGTTTACAAGGGCTTAGCTGTCAACTCCATGATCCGGACCAAACACGTACCCTCATAAGACCAGTATACAGGACTTTACATTTAACCGATAGTCAATCTTCGTCATCGAGGTCGAAATACGGGATATCGAGTTCGTCCGGAGAGTAATCCTCATCGTAGTACGCCTTGAATAACGGCTGGTGTTGCACCATAGGGAGAGGCCCTAGCTGCAACTCGTTAATAATGATCTGCGGTCCGCAAATACATTTGCCATCTTGGTCACAGGTGTGAACAAACTGTTCGTCAGGTATCCGATGCACACTTGTAAGCTCGCCCTCTTTGCCTAGGGTCATCATGGTGGTGAAACCAAGTTCCACTGGGTCGCCTTGATTAGTGAAACCCTCCATCAGAGAATGGTGTAGAGATCTGTGCGGCGACCGTCGTTGCGAGTACGGCCTCTGAACAGAGCATCGATTTCTGTCTCAGACAGAATATCGTGGCTAGCTTGAATGAGCCTCAGGACAATCTTCCGATGGTAATAATCGTCGTGTCGGAACTCGTCGACGTTAGCTGCGAAGTAATGGTAAGAGCACCATTGCCCGTCATACTTTGATGTCTGCTGACATCTCCCCCACTTAGTTAAAGTCTGACAATTGCTCTTTGAGAATCCCACGAGCCCTCCGCCATAATTTGTGAACGTAAGATCGAGAGATGTCGAGCATCTTGGCTGCCTCAACCTTTGTATAGCCTCCCCAAATGAGTAGTTCGACGACCGCTCTTTCAAGTTCTGGGAGTGCTTCTACAGCATCTATAAGGGCGTCGTAGCTTTCTTCTTCATCAGGTTCGATAGAAGCTTTACGAGCTAGGTTCTCTGGATCTACAGGTATCTCACGAGCCATCGCCCACAACTGCCCTTACGGCGGCGCATAACTCTGTCTTGCTGCCGCTGTTATCGACAACATGATCAAACTCATAGTCATCGAGGGCGTTTTCGGTTGGGTGGTCTAGGCGTGGAACGTCTGAGCGATCTATGCGTATCAGCATTCCGCCTTCTTGGCGAATGGCGTCTGCCTCGTTCGGAAATCGAACATCTGTGATTACGACATTCTGTCCGATAAGTAATAAGTCTCTGGCATGGCTGAGCACTGGCTGAACAAATACTCGTGGGCCGATCAGTTCTCGTGTCCCACCACCAAGTTCTTGCAGCAACCGGCGAACTTCAAGTATTTCTGTTTTGGCTCCGTCCCATCCTAGACGCTCAACAGCGTCAGAGAGCCGTAAACCGAAGTCGTTAACGTATGGGTCAATGCGTTTAGCGAGTGCTCGAACGTTATCGGCGAAAGCAAGACGGTGAGCGTCAAGGCCACCGGCTGCTGTGTCTTTGCCGACTTGTGCTCGGCAACCGAGCCCAATGAGTTTCCCATGCATGTTAAACCGTTCCTGTCTCTCCGCCTAAACACTCGGAGTTCTTCCAGGCTTGACTTGTCAACATTGACAATGCTATCTCGGGAATGTCTGCTTCGTCACTAATTCGACGAAAGTTTGTGAGGTCTAGAATCCATTTGCCTTTCTTGTGACCGGTCTGTCCGACCCTGTCGACTCGTTCTTTATTCACTGAGAACAGTTCCCAGATTGGAGCCAAGAACAGTCGAGGGCCGGTGGGGTCACCGACGTTATCTCTGAGGAGGAAGAACACTGCAGGGAATTGTCTTGCAGCTTTACGGACTGTTAGTTCGTCGACGATGAACAGGTTCTCTTCAATGACACCTGGCAATACGTGCCAGCGGGTCCCGAAGTGCTGATTTTTTTCTTTGACTTCAATGTAGAAACCAGGCACCCAAATATCGATGTCGTCTGTCGAGTTGAAGCGTGTGTAGTTAGTTACCCCGATGCGGTCTGAGACGTATTCTTCGTACTCTTTAGCGTTAGCGAAATCGTGACGTTTTTGCGCTACGGTTCTGGCAGGGCTCATTCTTTCCATCCCTTCAGGAGTTCTTGACCGAACTCCCAGTCCACAACCATGAGGGTTGAGGAATCAGCTTTACGCCGGTCACCGGAGGCAACTACCAACGCCCATCGATGGTCACCTCCGGCAGCCACCCGTATGCGGCGAACCCATTCAGGAATTTCCCACCTTTTCCTGTGCTTTGCTTCGACAGGGAAAGGCAGTCCGTGGAAATCGTTTGATGGGTTACCGGCTTTGGCTCGATCAGCATCGGGCCAAATTGAACGCAAGCCAACAAGTAGCTCGTTCTCAAATTTTGTGCCTTTTTGTCGAGCTTTGCTCATAACACTATTTTATTAGTGACAATTAGCCGATGAAAGGATGCTAAATGTTACCTCGGCATGCCCATGGTCTCCAGCCGTACAACACGAATATGTGGTGTGCCATCGCTATGTTCTTTTGAGGATCCAAAACCTGATGCCACAGATAAGTGCCAAAATAGGTGGCCCAAGTGGAGTCATTCAATTGCATGACCCCAAAATCCTGAGAGCCGTTACGATTAACTGGGCTAAACGCTCTAGGGTTCATGCGAGATTCGCAGTGAGCAATGCGAATCGCATCCCTGCAACT